>Ga0099825_1002702_pt1 | contig 23649 bp, 12 predicted proteins | sample SiratroredBW_FD_76838 | JGI IMG/M metagenome (GOLD analysis project Ga0099825, IMG submission 76838) | Root nodule microbial communities of legume samples collected from California, USA - Siratro red BW | ecosystem: Host-associated > Plants > Roots > Nodule | place: USA: California | collected... | reverse complement strand
TTTTTTTTTTTCTTCATATTTTTCTCCCCTAAATTCAATTTTTCAGTTGCTCATTCATTCTCAGATATCTATGAGTCATACATTAATGTAATTTCATTCCTAAATCAGAAATTTTCAATAAACATCACATTTTGCCCAATTGAAAAACTAAACATAAACTGAGAATGAAAGGGTATGATATAGCTTACTAACTTGAAGGTACGGCCATTATGAGTGAGCAGTAGATACTCGGGGGCTTTCACAACTGTCGAATCTGATGAGTGTAACTCTATGAACTCCTCAAACATAGCCAATTCCTCAAGCTTGTTGGCATCTTCATGAAATTTTGGATCAACTTGCACCGTCCACTGTCAATAAGTGCAACACATTATAAACAAATTACCCCTTCAGAGCACAAAAGAACTACATTATACATCACTTTTCTGTTAATTGATAACAAATGCAACAACAACAAAGGTCTTATCCCACTAGATGAGGAGATTTAGATAGACATAGATTTGATAACACACGTGAAATATGCAATTAGAAATCTCAAAGCACAATTACCAGCACAAGAAAAAAATGCAAGACTAGTCACTTTTGTAACGCCCCTCCAACAATTTCTTAACAAAATATCTGCAAACACTACATTTTTTCTTTTATTGTGCCCTATAAGCAAGGTAAAAAAAACTCCAATAGTTCTTTGCCAGCATGAAAATTAGGTACATCCAACTATCAGTAATTGGTTATTTGTTTTATTACAAACCTATCTTTATTCCATTCTAACCTAAATGTAAATGTAAGAATGGTCTTACCTCCATAGGTTGTCGGCAATCATTAGCCTCCCTCAAGTAGATGCCCCGTGACCAAGGCTCTGCCATCAGCAATCATATAAAGTTAATTTTGACATTTAAAGTATGCTCTTGCGAGTAAATCATCATCAATTTACTTTATTTTTTATTTTTCTCACTCCAATAGTGATTAAGCACTACTAACACTGTAATTTGTCAGTTTCATTCAATTACTAAAACATGATTAATACAGCACTTCCGCAAAGGTGTAAGACATTTTGTCCTCTGTACAAGTCACTGCTGGAAATGCGTAGCCATGCAAAATTTATTGAGCATGCTTGGTTATGCCAGTTTCTTTTTGGCCCATTATTCTATTTCTTTGAATTAGATTGACATGAGTTCTGCACCTGAATTATGATATGAATTTTAATTTGTTAACAATATAGAAGCAAACTAGACCTAACTGTGATCAACAAAGAACTGCAGGTAATATACGGATTAAGAAAATGTTTTGATCATGCATCAAATAATTAGGGGATTGCAGAAACTAATCAACCAAATAGTCAATTGGATAATGTAACATGCCCAAAAGCTGAAGTAGGCATATGAGTCGTCATATAATCGAGATATTTACATCTAGAGATCTTTTATGAAATATCCATTGATTACAACAGTAGCTTGGTCTTTTTGTTTACGAGACATTATTCTTGAGATAACACTTGCAGTGACACCAATCACACCTTTATATGGGCAGTAATGTCCCCACAGCACCCACACAAATTTAAACTTTATAGGCGTGATGACGCATACTAAGTGGTGTAGGTTGATGATCTCCTACTACAGGTTCAGTGCAACATTTGGAAATGATACAGTTACAAAATAGTATTACTGGGAATTAATTGTTTTTGTTAATCATACCAATGGTGCAACTATATTAATCTTAGGGTAAATGATGAGATTTACGGCCCTTTCAGCACAGTAAGAGACTTTCCAACGTTTTTCTCCTTTGTGCCCCATTACAAATACTGCACATGCTTCATATTTTACACGTTACAACAAGAACAAATATCAGAATGTCAGCAACCTCATAATTGTATATGACTAAACGCATAATAGAAAGTCAAAAGATACCAATTTCCTGCCTCATATTTCTTAGAAAGAGGAGGAAAAGGAGTAAACTCACTTGTTTTTCCAGATTTCTTGACCATTATTTGGTACCGAACACTTGGAATATTTTGAGACTGCTTTATATATTCATAACACCTGACATCGATTATTTTATTTAAGTCAATAACAAATCTTACATAAATAATATTTACTAAAACTTCCATGAAAACAAGGACTTGTAAAAATATCAAACTTGTCAACTTGCATAAGCCCTTGTCCAGTGGACAACTTATCCTCAGGCAAACCACCTATGGGAATAGATGTATTTTCAAGAGCCTTCCTCACACTATATGGACTCACAGGAATTCCCTCAGCCTGCATGTGGAATATACACATCATAAATTATCGATTTGTGTGCAAACTGCATAGTAAAACAAACTGAAACATACAGTCTGAATAAGAATCATGTCCAAGAACCTTCATTGCACTTATGAGCAATGCAATTCCACCACAGGCTGATGGTGATGCCATTGATGTCCCATTCATGAGCATACGTCGTTGAAGAGTCCATGTAGGAACAGGAGCAACTGCACAACCAGGAGCACTTACAGAGACACCAAGATCTCCATCAGCTGTTGGCCCGCGGCTAGACCTATAAATATTTCCATAAATCATGCAATGAAAATGATGCAAACCCAGAAGCCATGTAAAAGATAAAAGGATATACGAAGCAATCCAATTTTAAATTCACATAGAATAAAACATACCATGTGTATTCAAGCCCATCGGAAGGGGGATCAACAACAGAATGAGCACCAGCAGCCATTGCAGGAGAAACATAAGCTCCAACACCTATAATATTTGAAGATGTACCACCAGGTGCTCCAACAGTGCTCAATGCTGGCCCACTATTACCAGCACTGCTCACAAATATCAGTCGATGTTTGTTTACTGCCTAGATATAAATCATCCACAACATCCATAGGTTAGAAAACAGTAAATAACAAAGGAAATATATAACTGGCCCAGTTAAAAAGGAAGTCTTAGAAGATACTTCATTCACAAGATCAACGAACCGTCCATAGTCTGGCAGTGAAGTAGGCTCACCATAACTCATATTGATAAGATCACATTTATGCTACAAAAGAAATGAGCCAAGGCACATCACTACAACATAATAATCCGTGTCAAACATTGAAAATTATAAAACAAAATTAGTTTTGTCAAACAAAAACACTAAAGACAGATATACATCAATCTGCATGATAGTCATGCAATGAAGAAAACAAAAATATTTGAACCACCTCCACAGCAGCTATCATTGCCCTAGTCAGACCAGTTCCAGTTTCCATTGAACCTAAGCGAGAGTCCCCAATTTTACAAGATATTATTTGTGCTCCAGGTGCAACTCCATTCAACAAAGGTTCCTACCAACAATACTTCATATTATAATGTTTAATGCTTTCCATAGGACTTGCAATATATGGATAAAACTATATCTGTACCTCTGGGTGGAATGCAGCAGCTATACCAGCAACATGGGTGCCATGAGGGGAGCTATCTGTTACCATACTTAAGACATTTCCATCATTATAGACATTCACAACATATGTACAAGCATCTAATTTGCTGAAGATACCATACTTCTTCTCAGTCCTGAAAAGTAGGCAGTAGTAGTCATTATTCAAATCATTTTAACTTTTAATACCTACCATTCTAATTTGAACTAAAATGTCAATTGCTTCTATAACTAAACCGCATTCATTTGTACAGTGCCAATTGACTACTTACTTCAGAAACATCCATCAAGTATCAACAACTGCAATAAAATGGGAGGAACCACTGCATTTTTCCTTCTTAATCGTCAGGTTACTTATTTTCTGGAAATAATAATTTTCTTTATTTTAAATTTTCCCAGAATTATTTGTGATCTAGAGATGAAAATGTGAGGTGCTTTGGAACAGCACCTATTGAAGAGGCGATTGACAGAAATAAGAACTTGGGATTGAAGTGTGGGTCGGTCATGTGAGAAGGCCAACAGCTGCTCCAGTGACAAAACTCACAGAAGTAAATCAAATTGATTGTAGTCTATTTAAATGAGACTTGATGAAGATCTCATAAAACATTAGGAGAAACTAATAATAAACCACATTACAGAAATGGTTACCAAAACATAATAAAATTAAGTTAAAAATTAGTTTTGATAGAAACCAATGGCACATTGTTCAAGTAGCTGTATAGCGTATTAAGGTGTGGTTGTTATTCTTGTTAGATTATTGTTCACTGATACATAAATTTGCAAGACACCTCAGAATCCATTTAAAGAAAATAAACAGAGCTGCTGCGCCCAGAATGTCATAAAAAACAGTTCAAAATATTATGTAATGTGTACATTAAAAAAAAAAGTTCAATTGTCTCAGAAGCAAGAAATGAGTTTAAAGATAACAAAAGAATTCCATGTATACCATGCAAGTCCGGCTCAACATTTATTGAGCTTCAGAAGATACTTTTAGTCCTTTAAAACTATAAATCAATGGAAGACTTGACAATCATTTAAAATTTTCCTTTTAAAACATGTACATCATTATGCAATAGATATACCCTTTACAATCCTGCTAAGTTGTTTTGAAGTGAAAGCAATGCAAAAAGAAAACAAAATTCATAAATAATTGAAAGGGCAACACACTTTATTTTCAATGCAAAGAAAAAGAGTAGAAAGGGGGCAGGGGAACAAAGAGTCACATCATGAGTTCATGACAAACAGAATGAGCTTTAATTAACTTGTAATGTGTAATTATACAGGACATGGGCCTTAAGCAATAAATTCATTGACAAAAATGAGTATCTACCAATTTCACAATACTTTTGTGCACGAAAACAATCAACTGAGATTAAAACTTCAGGTAAATAACATCAGCAACCAAATGTACCTGTAATTAGTTAAGGGTACAAAGTTAGCAAGTTTCCCACAGTCTGGATCATCCTCAAGACTCTGTGTGTCAATTGCAACCCTCCAAACCTCTCCATCATACCAGACAACAGCATCTATTGCAGGCCCTTTATCATCATAAATCTAAAACATATAACAGCATTGCCTTTTTGGTAAGAAAACTAAACTGACTAAATCATGAACAAGGTAAGTAAAAGGCAAAACACAAGTATAGAAGAACTTTTCAACGAGATGGAGATAAAGAATAAAGTGTGTTTTTGTGAAGAATGCAGAGCTTCCAACATTGTCTCACGTAGCAACAAATGTTTTCTAAAAATATTATCATTGCTACTAGCTAGATATGAGCATCACTAACAGCAGTGGAGAAACTATTGAAAAGTCATCTTAACTGTGGTCTCCCTTGAGAGGGTGGAGGAGTAGTCTCACATTGACTAATAAAATATGATCAATGTAATCCTTATAGGGCTTGAGAAATCCTCATCATACAAGCCATTTTGTTAGGTAAAGCCAAGTCCAAAGTCCAAATGTAAGATGCCACACATCAGGCCTATAACTCTAGACACGAGGGAGTGTGCTAGAACACCTTACTTGCAATCACCGCTAGTCAGCTTTTGCAACATCTTTGAGGGCTACCTTAGTTGCAACTCGAGGAAGTGCCTTTAGGCTCACACGCTGACTAGAAATATGAACAATGTAGTCAAGTTCTTATATGGCTTGCTGTTAGGAACCAAGGAATTACACACAACGAAAATAGCAAAGAAAATCCAACAAACAAAGAATCTCACTTCTCTATGAATGTTTTTAGTGAATTCTCAAACAAACAAATACTGAATTGCAACTCAGGATCCCAAAGGAAGCACTCTTCCTTTCACACAGGATCAAAGTCTATCACAGTACACAAATCAAAAGTCAAAAGTCCCCTTTACAACTAATGCTTGGTCTTTATATAGACCAACCTGCATCCAATACTCACTAACCAATGTTAACAACCATAACTGTCCTAGCCAAACAACCTAAACTGTCTTTCATTATTTTATTTTCTTCTATAGTAAACCTTCCATCCCTTTTCTTGATTGGATCAGCCCAATCTGTACACTGCACAGTCCTCACCTTACAAACCATGGGTTGAGCAACCTTCAGCTCTATGAACCATCATAAACTTATCGATCTTACAAAGGATAAAGTGGTCCATGGTTCCCCGAAGGTGTAAAATTGAGAGAACCTTTTAAATATAGCACATGCAGCTCATGTAAATATTGGTTTTAGCACATGTTAGTATCTGTATAATTTGATTAAGAATAGCATTTATTAGGGGTATCTTTGCACATCTACTGCAGTCAATAAAAATATGTGGGTGGGGTCAACATTTGGCATACAATAACAAAACCTAAAACAACCATAGACCTTAATAAGTAACCACATAACAACAGCAAAACCGTGAATAAAAAAAGAGAGAGAACGTTAGTTCTGTTAAATTTAGAGTGTATGTTAGCAACTTGTCAAATTCAATTAAGTTCACATTGCTATTACGATGTAGGTTAGCTTCCCTTTAGCGCCCTTGTTACTTTATAATTTACTTGGTCATAATCACACTATAAAAAGAGATCAGTGTTCCGAGCATAACACAGAATCTCATCTAAACTTCTTCACAGCTTCTCAATTCCTCTCCATAACCATTATAAATGCCCCCATGAAGAAAGTCATAGATCAATACCCAAAGTGAAGGAAAGAAAACAACTGTATCCAATCAAAAGTTCAGGGTACAATAATACATCATTCACCACGAAAATGAAACCATATTACCTACAATATAACATATCAAACATCAAAAATATGTTCAGCAATACAGAGATTCAGAATGTCATATAACTAAATGGATATTGGAATAAAATACAGATTTCAAGGAGTGGAAAAGGCAGCAATATACAGAAAAACAGAAGTTCATAACAAGTTCAGCCCACCTCAGATTGCTTCCTCAGAAGATCAAGCTTATTCTGAAGGTCTTCACGAACCCTTTTAAGATTAGCTTCCTCCACCTTCTTGTGTTCCTAGAAAAGAAGATACATCAGATTCTAAGCTACAAGGAATAGAAAGATATAATGGAATGCAAAAAAGAATATTATAACAAGAGAAGGCTTTTTTCTGTTCACAAAGTTATAAGAAATATAAACTGATAACTAAAAGACAAAAGAAAGATTTCATCCTTTTACATGAGTGACTGAATGGAAATAATCACGCTTCCTACAATGCTAATGCAATAATTTCTTTCTCCCTTTTATTCTCTTCTACTTTTAAGGGTATGAAGCAATTTTTCTGTCGGTCACAGAAAGAGGAAACAAGAAAAAATGTAACAAACTGAAACGTAACAGAAAATGTACATCTGTCACCAAAAGGAAGGAGAGTACGCTTTGTATTTCCAAAAATCATATTCGTGTTATATGCATGCAAATAAAAAAGAGAAACAAGAAAGAAAATTATAAGAAAACAGGAAATTCATGTTAAAATATTAACACAGCGCTTGCAGCAGCTAACTTCTAAAATATTTAACGCCCAGCGCCTACTAAATAAAATGTTCAACTGTTATGAGTAGATCATACGTAGAATTGAAATACTGGCATATGTTAGAAGAATCAACCAAATTTTACAAAACCTGGTCAAAATCTGCAAGCTGCTTTACAGCCTTTGCAATTTCCTCCTGGTTTTTCTCATCCCACTTTTTCTTTCTTTCTTTCTGCCAATGATTAAATTAGTAGAAGAAATGGGGAAATTAAATCTATTAACCATAGGTGTTAAGTACAAATTGCAACTATAATAATATTTTTAAAATGTCCAATGCTACCTTCAAACGAGAAGTCAAATTTTCTGTAAAGAGCTCATAAACCAATTTATAACCCACATGCCAATCACCCGAGGGATTTTTCCATGCAGTATTGATGACCAAAGATGCCCCTGTACAGATTTTGCATGAAGGTTGAAACACAGAAAAGAACTTAATGTGGTTCATATTCTTTGACTAGGGAGTAGGGAGAAGGAAGAAAGAAAGCAACAGCAACGAATGATTACATATTATACATACTTTCACAGTAAAGAGCACAAAACAAAGCTAGAAAATAAAACATAATAGTTGAAGTAGGATTAAACTCATAACTTCGTCACTTCATTTAAGTATTAGAAATCAAGTATTCACAGCACATATTTATGATTTGACTTCGACCAACTACTTTAATTTATTAGTCATTCTTTTCACAATAAAAAAAACTAGAAGTGTGAAAAGCCCACGATTGTCACTTCACATTCAATCAAGAATTTAAAACAATGATAAAAGGCTAGCAGTCATCACAAACCATGCGTGTAAAGATCTGAAGTTTGTTGTTCCAAAATCTATGAAGACGCTACATAGTTGAAATAGTACAATATATAAAGCTAGGACTAACCGGAAGCCCCCAAAATACAACCATTCGCATCAGCCTTTACCACCTTTGAGGTATCAACGTCTCCGCTCCCAGTGCTGGAGGAGGAAAAAGTATCATTGCTTATCGGTAAATCAGTAATACAAAGCAGATAAAAGTTCAACGTCAAATAGCTATCTCTTACCAATCAAGAATATCGAGAATTTTTGGTTTCCCATCTGAGGTAACCTGTAATCCAGCTGCAGCCGGGTCCACCCCAGAATCTGCAAACATGCGGCTCTTACGATTAAACTAATTTATCATATGAACAAGTACATCATTTGACTATCAGAATACAAGACTAATAGATATTAGTCCATGAAAATTTTTGAAAGAAACAAATTAGATTAGATCAGCGCTATGCCTGTAACAGTACTACGTAAAATTGCATCTATGAAAAATTATAATCATGCAAGGTCAGTTATATTGAAGATTCTAATGAACTGCAATACTTTCCCCCGGACCCGCAATACCTCACCAAATTTTATTAATAAGAAAGCAAAGAAGTCATTGTAACTCCTCGGACAAGTCCCATGCAATTCAGCCTTAAAATAATTATCCAAACACTTATTTCTTTGTCTCCCAACAAAACTATCCCCTCAAAGTTCAAACTCAGCCCCAAAATGTTCTTCAACCAAAAACGCTGCCACCCAGTACTCAAATTAAAGCATGAACACCAACCCATGTCCAATTCCCACCACACGAACAAAAAAGGAGGACCTTTACGAAATGGGTACCCACCGAAGATAGCAATGAGAGCACCGCGGCCGTCGTAATGTGGGTGATCATGGAGGAAACGGTCAGCGCCAATCTCCGTCTTGGGCATGAGAGAAGCCAGGAAGGTCGACTCGTTCAGCTTGGAGTTGCGGAAAGAGGCACCGTTGTGGTTGTTGCAATCATCGCCGCCAGAGCGAGAAGTACAATGCATTGTGACTGCATTGGGTACAGCCCAATTGGTTCTTCTGAAGGAGGAACTGCGAGTGTGTTTCCTTCTGGTGCTGTTGAGCTTTGTCTTTGTTGTGGAGCGAAGAATGGTGGTGAGAGAGTGAGAAGAGAATGAGGGGAGTCTGAGTAAGAGTGTGTGTTGGCTATGCATAACGTGATGGTGGAGAGAGGGTGGCAGTGAATGAATTGAATGGTAATGGTGTTGGGCTGTGGTGTTCATGGGGTCATCTTAGATAGATAGGATGGGTATTATTAGAACAATATTTCAATAATTTTTCCATTTATAATTTCACAACATTTGCATTGAATATGATCATAATAGCTGCAGCAAAAGTTTAATTTTAATTTGAGAAGAATATTAAATTATTTTGGAAATTATATTCAACTTTTTTAAGTATTGATATATAGATACCAAAATATTATAGAAAAAATATGCGTTGAGATTGGATGACAACACTATCCGAATCTGAGGAAGAAATTGGGTTTTTGTTAACTAAGTTAAAAAATTTAAAAGGTTAATGCTGAAATTGGAGGGGTGTGTGCCAAAGGCTGAGTTGTGTATAAGGTTTGTGGAATCGAGGCAAAGAAGAGAGGGTCAAAGAAGAGAGGGTCAAAGTGTGGGTGGAGACGATGCTGACCGTTTTGAGGAAAGTAGAAGCAAGAAAGAGTGTTCAACGGAATTAGCTTGGTTTTTCATTATATTTGTTTATTTTTTCTATCATCTTTAATTTGGAATTTTGGGTTTTGGATAGGTATTGTTATATGGAGTTTCATGATCATGAAGGTGATCGAGGAAGTCGAAAGGGGTAAATGATTGCAATTATTATCAGCAAGCAATGGGATTAAGTTTTGGATTAGAGTTTTGTTTTCGAATTGAAAGATTGGGATTGAGATTGTGTTAAGAATTTTGATGATTTTGTCTGTAGTTCGCTGTGAATACACCTTGAAGCTCGACATAAGTTTTTTGACAATATCAACTTTATGGTGGATTCTAAAATCAACTACCACAAATTAATCAATAAATCTCAATCATTTAACCCTACAACGTAATTTCATTACTTGTCGATAAAAATCACAATCATTTACCCATTTTGACTTCGACTTACTCAATTGCATTGATGCTCATAAAACCACAAATAACGATACCACTCCAACTCCCAAAAATTCAAATAAAAATTCATAAGAAAAACAAACAAATATAATGAAAAGCTAACACCACAATGTATACCTAGTTGTACTCAGTCGACCACTCTCCCTCACTTCTACTTTCCTCAAAACGGCTCGCGTCGTCTCCACCCACACGTTGACCATTTCTTCTCTACACTACTAGATTCCACCAACCATAAGCACAACTCAATCTCTGACAGCGTCCGTTCAGTATTCAAACCGCAAATAAATCTCTCGCTTAACCCCTCGCCTCCCCATCCTCAATCAAATACACTCCCCCAAAGTTCAGAATTAAACTTTTAAATTTTTGAACTTAGTTAACAAAAACCCAATTTTAGTTGGCATATGATTGTGATCCACGTACGGTTGTCAAAGCATATCTTTCCTTTCATTTATCTTTCTACCTATACTTGTGTTTCTTTATCAAGTCTTATCTAACATGATATTATATGATTCCATAATTTTTTTTGAATTATTAATATTGTTAATATTAATACTACTAGTAGCTAGTACTTCTTTACTGCTTTATATGTACTTTTAGTTCCAACAACAGTCAGATTGAATCAAATGGATCATGAATAGACTAATCTCACCATATTCTTTTACCTGTTCTTGCTCAGAATTATTTCTGTCTCATGCAAAAAGAATAGTTATATATACACACTAGTGTAGTCTTCTTGTATAACAAACATGTCATTAATTTATTCATCGTTCTTCTCTGTTTCTTTCTGTCTGCGTTTCTTTCTTTTCACTATAAAAATTTTTCTTCACCTTTTGCTGGGTATGAATAATTTTTCAATTAAAGACAGTCCCTGGGTATTGGATGGTGGCGTGGCTGAGAGAAAAATGGTGCAAACATAACTGTTAGTTACCAGAAAAGTCTTATAAAGCAATAAAGAATGCAATTAAGTGCAAATGCAAGAACATAACTCGCAATCAGCATCAGTATCTGTAGTTCAGCATCTTTCAGATAAGGTCAAGAACAGAGCGCCACAAGCACTGTGAAAACACCCATTATCTCATCAAACCCAACACAAAATAGAATCAGCCTGAAACTCCCATCCCAATCAAGAACTCATGGTAGCATTAGCCATTGAACTTTAACAAACCTTGGCTGCTTCTTGATTTTCTTTCTTCATTTCCCTGCTACTTCTTTTGATCTTTCTACAATCTTTCTTGCCTTTAGAACTTACAGGGTACCAGAAAGACTACAAATTTAACTTGCACACCGAGGTAAGCATGATCAGAGAAGCCTATGCCCAATCAAAGATGAACGTGTCTTTGGAAACCTTCGCAAAAGACTAAGACTTTCTAACATTCTAAAATCAAAATGTTAACTGAATGAAACGCAAAGAAATCATTGCTTCGTAGAAGAATTCTGAGAGAGAGATCGTCATTGTGCGAAGATGGAGAAATAGTTGTATGTGGCGAGTTATATTTATAACTAACGCTCCAGCGCCTACAGCTCATAGCATTGATTTTGCACATCCACTTTTCTCACTTCACAGAGTTAACATATTTTACAATTTCGTTTTTTATAATATTAAAAGTATATCAATTACAGTAACTAAATAATTTAAATTATAATAGCTATTGATTAATAAAACTTATATTAAACAGTTTATTAAGCATATCATTTCGTTTTAAAATTTCTTATTTTTATGATTCATTTTGTTGGTTAAATTTATATATTATTTTATTTCAAATATAATTAATAAAATTAATATATTTTAGAATTATACAAAATAAATTGCTTTTAGAAAAAGGGGAAACAAGTTTTCCAACTTCAAACAATATTGTATTTTAATTGTTTTTCACATCAGTCTCTTCTAAAAATTACCTAGTTTTTAGATGAGCAAATAACATGGAAAAGCATTGCTTGATTAATTTAAGCTATTTGGAATGTGATGATCATTAGTCTATTTGCTCAAGCATTTAAATGTGATTTCTCGCATTCACAAAGATATTAATTATAGCTTTTAGATATTATGTGATAGTCCATCAAATATATTATTGAATCTGAATTACAGAATTTAAAATAAATTTTTAGACTAATCCAAAAATGTATTTTAAATTGTATAATCTTGAAATCTCTAAATTCATGAATGTACTGTAAATTATACAATCTAAAAATATATCTAGAAATGGATTCTGGCACAAATACATTGGTGATCATATAATTGGTTGGATACATATTTCCAAATTCCATAATCCAAGCTGTTATATATTGAACCGAAACAATCATCTAATTACTTATTTCTCGAAGAAATTGTCTTCAAGTATGCCACAACAATCTCCACATAGTCGTGAGTTCATGCCATAAGTGAGGCTCTTGTTAAATTCCATCATTATTTAATTGTTGACAATTTTGTAATTAAGACAGATTAGCGCAATATTAAGGAATTAATAAAGTAGAAATTTTAAATTCTAAAAAAATCAAAGAGAGTTCCTAAATTTATAGTGACTTCGTAAGATTTTATTTTATACTTTAAGATTTTATTTTATACATCAAACCAAATATGAGTCTAAGTTCCACATTAAATAAAAATAAAAAAATTAAGTAATATATAAAAAAAATCCATAAATCTTAAAACTAATATATTTTTTTAGTTAAAAGTTGTTTCATTCATTTATATATGTTTTGGTCATTTTTTCTTCTTATGAGATCTTCCTATTATGCCTTTCAGATTCTATCATCAAGCACAACCACAACATGTTCCTATTTCCAGTTTTCTGCTAGCTTGGACAGAACCTCGTAAATGTTGGCTTAAAAAATAGCAGTTTTGCTGAAGAAAGATGTCGAAAGGAGTTGTATGAACAATGTGAGACTGAAAGTATGCGGTATTCCCAAATCCATAGTCTCAGAGTTTTTCTGAGTTTCTTTTGGCGACACCTCTTTAAAGCATTGAATAGCCGAACTAAAGCACTGAATAAGACATCAGAAATGCACCTCATTGCTTTGTATATGGAAATTGAAAGGCTTGGTATTCTATTTTTCCTGGTCTCAGTTTCGGTACAGTTCTTCTTTGCATCATGGTTTTGGTATGTCTCCTTTTAAAGCTTTTTTGGTAGGTTATGAAGTTCATTATAAGGATCTTGTTGTCCAAGAAGATTTGCTACAAGAAATGAGTTGTTACAACAATTGAAAGCAAATTTACTTAAGGCTATAAAGTCATAAATTGAGCATGCGTATTTTTGGTCCTATTATCGTCTTGGCACGCATAGGGATAGTAGCTTATAAGCTTCAGCTACCTGATAATGTCAAGATTCATCCTGTATTTCATATTTCTTTGTTGAAGAAGTTTAAAGGAACTCCCTCTCAGCCTTAGGTTCCATTGCCTCTTACTACAGATGAGTTGGGTCCAATTGCTCAACTGCTTAAAGTTTTAACTTATTGTAATATTATATGTGAAGTACCATTAGTCCTTAAAAAGCCATTTGGGAAGACTACGAGTATATTCCCAACTCTATCATCACTTCAACCTTTAACCTTAGAGGGAGAAGAATTACATCAAAATGCGACGCGAAAAATGTGGGAAAGTTGGTTGTGCAAGATGCCCACGTTGTGGATGATCGTGAGAAGACGGTCACAAGAAGAAGAACGACGACCCGTAAGACAAACATTGAAGGATTATGAACGATGAAAAGATAGCCTTGTGGTATGCAATTTTCCTCTGTATTCTCTTAAGCTGTCTCCATGGAGTTCTTCGTTCCTAATCTGAATCTTCTTATTCTATCAGGTTGCTATTGAAGAATCATGAACTTCCTTGTGTTATAAATAGTTGCATTTTATCTGTCTGATTCAATTACCGAGACATTCTGTTCTTATGGTTACAAATCTGATACTGTATTTGTTCATTTAATACCAAATATTATCAGTGTTTCAACTGCATACAATAAGGAAAAAAATAACAAAATCAAATTGATTTTATCGAGTAAACAAATATTTTTTGTATTGAATGGAAAATAATTAAATTCACTCAAACCACATTTTCTCTATTGTTTTCTTTATCACTTCCTATCAAGGAATTTTCTATCTGCCTAGCATTCACTATATGTGTATGATTTTCTACTCTTCTAAAAAACTGCATTTTAATTCTGTTTTAATGGACTATGAGGACTTCTATGTGAGAAATAGAGAATCTTGATGAAAAATGTTCAGTTTAATCTTCCAACTGACCTGCAACATTTCAAGTTGAGTCAGACAATGGAGCTTAAAAGCCACCTAGATATGCAAGAGAACTAATAGATAATTTTATACAAGAATTACCTGAGCTTAGGGTATAAGATTATGACAAGTTTCATCACATGGATATGCACAGTCTATTTCTTTGCTTACGGTTCTACTAAAATACCAATCACCAACCGCTTCTGCAATAGTCTGTAAAAGATAATCTACTTTAACCATTTCGCAGCAAAAGTTTGCAGTGCCAAAAGTTCAAAGGTTGAAACATCAAACAACAAAATACTACAATATTGACACCGTTCAAAGATCTTATACTGTTATCCTTTGTTTTGTAAACTCCTTCTCCATACACGTTAGATATGATTGATAATTAAAAGTCAGTTAATTTACTTTCTTGCAATATAAATGTTCGCGACAAACTTAAAAATCTACACTGTAAACAGGTTTATTCTTGTTTATTGTTATGCGACAATATCTCTCTGACAATGAGTAAGATCGGTACCTTTTTGTTTATTCTTGGAGAATCATCTCCAAACCATGTTTCCTGTAGTTCACTCTGGCAATGAGCAAAACATGAATTTATGAACAGCCCCCCTCTTCTTGAATTCAAACTGAATGGTTTCAAAGCTCCAAGCATGTCCAGCCTAAAACCTGAAAAGACGTGGATTAAAGGAAATCAGTTTTATTTACATCATGATGGAAGAGTTTTCAACATGTGCGAATATAATCATTCGCAAATACAAACATTTTTGTACTGTAAACACTAGAGACTTCTCAATACACAGAATTTCATAAACTGCTGAGAAAAAAAATTGAAATAGGAACCTTGCAATATATCAATTTGGTCTGCTGTACACGCACTCGGGTTCAGTTTGCACCGGTTCCAGTGTCCGTGCAAATCGGCAGAGGGTGGCACCAATATATGATGGAACTGTTGACATTATAAGTTGGAATCATCTCATAATTGGAAAAAGTTGTGCAATATAAGATGTTAAAACAAAATATGTCAAAAAATATTACTTGGAATACATCATAGGCAGAGTTCAAAATAAAATATGGCGTTGATATGTATTTCAACGCGTATTGAGGAAAGAAGCACTGCATGGAAACATGAAAAACGTCAAAATTTTATGTAAATTGCCTGAGCTAATGATGGAAGCTCATGGGAAATCATACCAAGTCTGGAAAGTACAGTTCTCTGGTACACTGTCTATTTAGGTTCTGCTCTATCCCCTGTTGCACAAGACTTTGTCATGTTAAGACTGTTGAATGCTATGCTTTCTGTTATGCAATTTCAAAACTGAATGTAGAGAATAAAAACAGGCGGGCTCCTTTGTCCATTTTGTAAGATATTGTTGTTATGGATTACAAATAATGAATAAGAAATAACTTTGTCTTCTTTTGTATGCTTGAGCACTATAATTTTCTTTTCATTAAGACTTCTTTACATGACCGATTGCTCAGCTATCCCGCCTATAAAATAAGGGCTATAAACAATTCCCTCTGCCTAAGCTCAATTTTAATGAGAAAAGTAACCAAGGTGTGTTATGACATGAATCTATGTACAGCATACATTGAACTCTATGAAAGCGATACCTACTACGAAATGAACCATTCAGCAATGCGTATTATGAAAAGAAATCCTAAAGCGGTTTCTTAAGTTTCAACTTCAAAATATGAAAATGAACGGACAAATGTAGAAGAAATTTCATCCGATGTGGGAAAATGTAAAAGTGAAGCAATATAGCAGTTGTAGTGGCTAAAAATCTCTTTCAGCTAAGATGAAAATCTTATAACATATAAACCAAATGCACATACCCACTAGCCATTTAGGCCTTCAATTCTCTTTTGATGAACACATTATTTAAGCTATTTTTGAAAGACAAGAACCGTACATGTGTCGCATTTATTGAATGTTACCTGTAATTGAACTAGACTTTTGACGAAAAACCTCATAGTGTGGTTCAAACTAATGTCTCTTCTGCAAAGGGTAACTTTAATACTTAGATTTTGAAGAAATACAGGCGAATAATAAGTTGGTTAAAAATGGCACAAGATAGACTAAGCATACTCGTCAAGAAAAAAACCGGCATCACTCAAGCATTTAACACTAGCATTCGTGGGCAAATGCTTGGCGAAGTCGTCACAATGGTGAAAGGTCGCTAAACCTCCTGCTGAGCAACCTGAAAGCAAAGCCTACACACAAGATAGTATGTATTATAAATTTCTTTTAAATCATATAACAAAATTTGTTGACTTAAACTGATGTTCAGTTCAGAGTTGCGAGAATGAACAAAAGCGAACTCTAATGAATTGAAGTATACCTTCCGTGCCTTTCCCAAACCTTGTGGTAGAAGGTCGTCAATAATGGCTTCCCAAATCTTTTGCCCTTTGAAATGAAGTGTTGTTGTCTGATGTTCATCTCACAGACACCAAGAGTTACTTTATGCAACGAAATTGGTTTAGACATGTTAAAATGCTGATGAAACATTAGTGCCCGTAAGTTGATTAACCCAATATCCTCCTGATTTAGTGTAACTTATTTGGAAACTGTTTTTTACACCAAAACTTAAACAACTTAGGTTAGACCTTTTGATTGTAGAAGAATATTTTCAATATATGCGTTTAGTGTAAAATAAAGAGTAAATGAATGACAAAATAATTACGTATAGTGTTAAATGTAATATCAGTTATTAAAAATTCAAAAGAAACTTTGCTCTTGTTTTCATCTTTTTAAAATTCGGCGTTCTTTCTGATTTAGCCTGAATCAGTGAATCACCTTCATTGTTTACAGTATGTTTGGGTTAGAGAAATGGTTTAGCCAATGTGAAAGATATTATTTATGATAGAGGAATGAGTGCAAGACTCTCCAGCAATTGATTATTTTATTTAATTCCTTTGTTTGGGGAGAGGGGTTGTTTACCTTGTTAGTGAACACAGCGTCTCCAGTAAACGAGGCTCCATCACAGTATCTCAGCTTTACACGGTTCCAATTGTAAAAATCTGATACAGAACATTCATGGACAAAAGCTATAATTTAATAATTTGAAAACATTCATAAACACAGTCTAATAGGTAAACAAACGATTAAAAAAAACACTTTCTTTGATAAATAATTATACACTTTACTATCACGCCAGAGCTTTCGAAACTGAATTATTTAAATAAAATTTAAACAACTATATACGACTAAAATGCTACTATTAGATTAAATAACTTAAATAATCACAAATGAAGTATTTGTTTTCCTTTTCATTCTACAAAGTTTAGAAAATGCATTTTTCTTTTTCATGCAAAAAAAAATGAAAAGAAATTAATACGTCGGTGTAACGGATCTAAGAGCTAAGAGTTATTGGTTCACATGATCCTCAAACAACATCCCAAATAATTTATATTAGCATTTAGAAACATGATATGACCACCGACAGCTCAGCTGATGATGATTAATATAATTGTAAGTTTAGTTATTTTAAATGAAAATACATGTATTATATTAAAATTATATAGAAAATTTTTATTTATTATTATAAAAATAAAAAAGAAATTACTTTTAATATTTAAAAAACATGTATTAACATTAAAATTTATGTACATAAAACTTCATATTTATTATTTTTGTCATAAGCTCTTTTCGCCAATCATATTTGACTTCTAGAATCTCCTTTATAAGCCCTACATATGGTCTTGGATATATTTATACATTTAAAGTATAATTTATTAAAAAAATTCTTTAAAGAAAATAGCGAGTGTACGTTAAAAATTTTCTTACTAAACACTCCGAAGTAAAAATGGAAGGCCGAACAACACGATAGGAGACAGGAGTCCGTGCAAGGGAATCATCAAGAGGGACACGACCCAGTTGAGGAGCTACAGTCCACAGTATGACTATAGGTTTTAAACTCAAACGACAGCTGTGTTTTAAGGACCACTCGGATACAGAAGGTGTAAAGTGAAGGATGAACTAAATTGACATCGCCAAATTAAATCCCTATACTAGGATGTTACCAATTAGAAAAATGCCAGTAGTCCTTACATTGTACAACAGTGTCTATGCCGGTGTATTAAAAGAGATAATGATTTAAAAATATGATAGTAATAATAGTAACTAATGTATATTAATCACCAATCACTAGATTTTTCTGTTTATGTAATAAACCAAAAGAACTACGAGAAAAAAATAATGCATCTGGAGGTAATTAAAAGGTATATAGCATACGAGTAAGAGTTAGAATATTACATATGATGCAATATAATATACCAACCAACTTAATGCTTTTTAAGGTTCAAGGTAGTATGCTATAAGGTAAATATTTGCTTTAATCTTCCTAAATAGAAATTTTAGACTATAAAAAACTAACATCAATCTAACAGTCACTGAAATTTAAAGACTGGCTCACGTATACTCTCTTATTTTAAAAACAAGATACCAAAAGGGGAGAGACACTTCTCACAATTTGTGAATAAACTTTCTTTGTTGATGTTATACCAATTAATCCTTTATCATTATGTAGATTTCAATTTTAAAATGGTGTGGTGTGTTTTTCTATAGAACAATCATGTACGCTTATTGTTAAATAATTGAAAAAAAAAAACAAAGTATACAAATACTCAGTATTACGAAGAACCATCTATATTTATAATTAAATTAGAGTGTATTTTAAAATGACTTGTATACTATTTTTCTAAAATGATACATTATTATTTTATCTAACTTTTAATTAACAAAGCTTCTACAATCCTAAACATTGTTCTCTTTTAACACACATTTCCAATTTTTTACGCACATTTTTCTTTTATTTTAGCTTTATAAATTATTTTTAGTATATTCTTAAAAAAATATTTAATACTAAAAATATTTCTACAATGTAAAAAATATTTATTAGTAGTAAGTAAAATATAAATAAGTTAAAGTAATACAATTAATGATAAAAGTCATATTACGAATATCTGTTCCATCAGTCTAAGGAAAATTTACAGAATAAAAAAAAATCATATTAAATACTGACCGTGTAATTACGATTATTTTTTCACTCTAGTTTGTAGAATATGAAATGGGTAAAAATTAGACAGAATAAGAATTTAAAATATAGTACAATAAATAATAGGACAGAAGAATAAAAAATTTAAAAAAAAAAAAATCCTTGAAAATGCTGGTTTAAATAGTACCCTCGACACTACCTTGAGGCACACGGCTTTCATTGTGAACTTGAAGTATTAGAATTTTGTGTTTGGATATCCATTTAAGTCAAATTGATGTAAAAATGTGGAAAAGCATAAACTTATTTGCTCCCAGACCCAACCAAACATGTGAAAAACGACGTCTCTACCACGTACCAAACACAGTTATATTCACCTAATGACGTAATTTCTCTGCTTTATTTCATATAAATGCAGTAGTTACAGGCTTCTAATGCACACCCATAGTTGCACCTCACGGAACCTCCCTTACTCGGTAGAACAGAACCCAACAAGATGAAACGCAAAGTGGTTCCACAAGTTATGACCCAAGCTATTATTATTATTTACCATCCACTCTGTCCTTTCAAGAAAATATTTGTCTTTTCTTTTATTTGTGTAGATGTCATCAAACGCAAATAAATTAAGAAATTTGATAAGAACATGTTTACTCTCGGCCATTTGTTTCAAGACATTATAATCAAAGTAATTTGTCTTGAGTCTTTTGGAAAATGTTGTTTAAATTATAAAATAAGTAAATAAAAAATAAATATACAGTGAAAGTTACACTAAAACGAAAAAATATGTTTAATTCACTTGCTTTATTTTCACGAAAATGTAACTTTCTGATACCCTCAGCATATGAATAAAAAAGGTCTAGATAAGGAAATACAACTTTTCTGAAAATAAAAGATATCTAGAAATAATTTTTTCGTAATACTCTCACAAAATAAACATTCTAACTTTATATATTTTTTTTAGAATGTAAAAAAAAATAATGAAACAAGCTTCTCCTGTTTCAGAAACGTATATTATTAGATATATTTTTCAAGTAACTTTTTGTATTGAAGATGTGACATGATATATAAAACAAAGGACCTTTTAATTCAAGTAATAATAATTCTCACCCAAAAGACGAAAAATAAAACAAAGAAAAAGTTTGTTAATTTACCAGGATTAAGGGTGGCATTGTTGCTTAAAATACCAGAGAACACTTCCAATTTGGTCATGTAACTTGTTGAACCCCTCCGAGTTTTGGCTCTCTCGAAGCATGATGTCAAGTCATTGCACCATCCACCTCCCTGGAAGGTACCATAAATAATAAATAGGTAATGATCATAATTAATGATTTATGAACGTAGAACCAAAGGTGTTTCTTCAACTGGAATTTAATTTAGGCTCCACCAAACTAACTGAACTTCTAAGTAGCTGCTGTGCTACTGTCTACTTTGTCATTTCATTCAATCATTTCAGATTTCCATTGCTTTGCTTGGATTCAAAGTTTGTATACAGGAAACTTTATTCTCCGACAATAAACTGTATGGTCAACCTCCCTCTCTTTAACTCTACGCTTCCTACATTGCTTACAAAAGTGTAACTGGGGAAGGCCTATTGTATTTTTCTTTCTATTTTTTGTTTTTTTTTTTCAAATGTTAACCAATATTTTTATATTAGTGAATAAGAATTAAAATTAAAATAAGTTATTAAGATGTATAAAATACAATATTTTTTAATGCACTCTTGTCTACTTTTCAAACTTACATCTACCTACCGATCTATCTATTTGGGAATGAGATTGTACAGCAGTTAAAGAAAAATATTAATAATACAATTTTAAGTATAAAATAATGTTTTATAAAAAATATATATAAGAATTTTTATAGAGAATAAATAGTTAAAATTGAAATGAAATTATGATATAAAATAATAATATTTTAAAACAATTAAAGTTCAGATTTGAAAATTACTATTTGAACACAATAAATTTAATACAAAAAATATTATATATAATTTAACAAACTTTAAGAAATGTTTTAAATTTTTATTAATATATATATATATATTATCTCAAATAATAATTATAAAATAATGTATCATAAGAATAAAGAAAATTTAAAAATTCATCTTCACCTTTAAAATGGATGAATCAAATTTATAATATAAAAATTCATTCTACTGATTTTTATTATGACCTCATTTAATATTTCAAATAAAAGTAGGAGTAAATGTAAGTATAAAATTACTAACCAAAATCTAAAATTTTGGGTTTAAACGTTGTGGGCGAGAAAAAAAGCAATTGAAAATAGATCGTGTTGAATCAAACAGTTAGTAAAATATTTTATACGGATTAGTGAAAAAAAAATGTTAAGAAATGTGCATTATTCTCCGTTATTAAAAAAGTGTCACGTTTAACAAAGTCCTTTTTATTTTTCATTTTCAGATTTCAGAATAATTATGACTTTTTTGTAATTATATCCTTTGTTTCCTTTAATTTTATGCAGTCTAATTGAAAAATTAACAAGTGCATTTATTTCTCATATATTAAAAGTATGTGAATTTGGGTAGCTGCAATTCGTGTATGCATAAAATAGAGCAATTAAATTTCCATTAAGAAAATTAATTAATGTGTTTTTATTTCAAACTTAAATCATAATTTAAAACGAAATAACGGTAATGGTAGAGTAATAGTAATTAAGGAGACAACATTCGAGATAATAAGAAAAATTTAAATGTGATAGAAAACATTGATGACAATTAATTTAGAAACTTTAATGGAAACAAATAATTGAAAAAAAGTAAAATAGAAAATATTTAAATAAAAACCTTTAAAATAAATAAAAATAACAATTTTATTATTATTACTTTAACCTCAGACGTCAGGAAATAATATGCGGATTTGAGAGTATGAGACTTTCTCACACAACTTTAAAGTAAAATTAGAAAAAAAATCAATAAAATCTTAAATTAAGTATCTCATGAAAAAAATAACACAAGTATAATAATTTAAAGAGAAAATAAATAATTTACTATTTATTACAAATAAATAAAGAAACATAATATAAAAAAATAAAATAGAACATAAAATATATATAATTATTAATATATTTATTGATAAAATGATGAATAAAAATATTCACTTATATTTAATATAAAATATTTATATAACAATAAAAAATTTTAAAAAAATATGTGGGTGACGCTAGAAGACAACCAACTGAAGCTGCACGGTATATAAGACACTCTATACAGATCAACTAGCTTAAATATTTAATTTATCCTGTATTTTTTGTATAACGGGTTGAAGTCTGACCCAACATTGTCATTCAAGATTTATTTATGGAAAATTGAATCTTTTATCCTTAAATTAACCATTTTTAAAAAAATCCAAAATTAACCTTAAGCTAAAATAGTTACCAAAATAAACTTCATTTTAATATTAGAATTTCACTCTATAAAAAATCGAATTCTCAACATAATTTTAAGTAATAATCACCCAAAAGTGTGTTAGAAAATGGCTTCCCAACAGCTACAACTTTAAAAGTATTAATTTGAATAATATAATTTTTTATAACAAATTTAATGTTATACTAAAATTAATAATTTTATCATTATTAATATTCAATTTTTTAATTTTATTAATTTTTTTAATTTTTCCATAAAATTCATTCTTAGGTAACTGTTAGCGTAGTTAATTATTCAAGTTAATATTATAAATCTTAATTTAATATTGAAATTAATAATGTAGTAAAATTATTTTTGATGATTATACTATAATAATAAATTTTACTTGAAAATATACTTTTATATTTAGTATCAAATTTATTAAAAACTAATAAATTTATATTTTAATAGAGTATTACATGGGGTTTGAAATTAACAACTTCGAATAGCAACAATGTTCTAATTTTATAACCTGTTTATCGTCTTCCTAATTTAATTTTCTTACCACATTATGTTAAAGATTAATGAACCTGAAAGTTTATTAATGCTGCTTTTTTTTTTTTTTTTTTTTTTAATAAAGAAATAAAAATTTTTTTTTTATTAAATGGAGGTTGGAGGGGATTGATTTTTTTTTTTTTTTTTTTGTAGAACAATCTTTTTTGCTGGTCACCTCGCAGT
>Ga0099825_1002699_pt1 | contig 23660 bp, 9 predicted proteins | sample SiratroredBW_FD_76838 | JGI IMG/M metagenome (GOLD analysis project Ga0099825, IMG submission 76838) | Root nodule microbial communities of legume samples collected from California, USA - Siratro red BW | ecosystem: Host-associated > Plants > Roots > Nodule | place: USA: California | collected... | reverse complement strand
ATATATATATATATATATATATATATATATATATATATATATATATATATATATATATATATATATATATAATTGGTAATCTTTTTCGTGTCTGAGTTTTGAAATGGTTTTTGTGAGCAAAGGGAAGCTAAAATGGAGTTAGACTTAACACCAAAGAAAGCAGAAGCATTGTTTGAGGGAGATGGTGGAGGTTACTACACTTGGTCAATGCCACTTTTGGCTGAGAAAAAACTGGGTGCAGGTCGCCTTGTTCTTCAGCCTCGTGGCTTTGCTTTTCCCCATTATGCAGATTCATCCAAAGTAGGTTATGTGATTCAAGGTCAGTGCCCTTATCTTTGCTATTTCCCCCTCATGCTATTACATCGAATTCACTGTTATTGTTACTGTATTTTTATGGACATGTGTAGGGACTGATGGTGTAGTTGGGATAGTTCTCCCCAACAGCAGAGAAGAGCTGGTTCTGAAACTGAAGAAAGGAGACGTTATACCAGTACCTATTGGAGCTGTCTCGTGGTGGTTCAACGATGGAGACTCAGATCTCATCATTGTTTATCTTGGAGAAACTTCAAATGCTCTTATTCCTGGTGTATTCACCTATTTCTTTCTAACTGGGGCTATAGGAGTTATAGGAGGCTTCTCCACTGATCTCACAAGCAAGGTATATGGCTTGGACAAAGATGAGGTGGAAAAGCTCACAAAGAGCCAAACTGGGATTTTGATCATCAAACTAGACAAAACTCAAACTTTGCCTAAACCCCAAATGGAGGTTACTAAAAAGCTTGTGTATAATATAGATGCTGCAGAGCCAGAAAATGTTGTGGAAAATGCTGGGTTGGTCAAAACCTTAACAAAGAAAGAATTTTCTTTTATTGAGGATGCAGGGTTAAGCGTGATCAGAGTAAAACTTGAACCCTATTCTACTAAGGCTCCATCATACCCAGTTGTTCCTACGAGTCAGTTGATTTACATTGCTAGAGGAAGTGGGAAGATTGAAATTGTGGACTTCAATGGAAAGAGTGTGTTAGACACTCAAGTTGAGGCTGGTGATTTGCTTGTGGTGCCACAGTTCTTTGTGGTTGCTCAAGTTGCTGGTGAAGAAGGAATGGAGAGTTATTCCACTGTGACAACAACAAAGTAAGTTGTTGGGACATGATTTTAATGGCTTGCAATAATTGATTGATTATGTTATAATAAAGTATGACAAAAAAATGTTTGATTGTCCTTGCAGACCTTTGTTTGAAGAGTTGGCTGGAAAGGGGTCCATTTGGAGCGTTTTATCACCTACACTGCAACAAGTGTCTCTTAATGTGGATTCTGATTTTCAGAAGTTTTTCATAACCAAGATCAATGAATCTTCCAATCTCATCCCACCGACTCCTTAATTCGATATGTGTGATGCACGTGTGGTCTATTGATAAATCTGGTGTATTAGTTTATTAATAATTTTGAGATGATGGTGATGTTGATAGATGTGGAATTCTAAGTTTATATTTTTATATGAAAATTATTTGCTTGATGTATTTGACCCTCGATCGAGATAGGGATGCAAGTTATGTTTTATTTTTTTAAGTTTATCTTTTTTATATGAAAATTATTATAGCTTGATGTATTTGACCCTCTAGATAGGGATGAAAGTTTGTGTTTTATTTTTCTTTTAATACTACTACATGTTGTTTTGTTATTTTTTTGAAGGGAATATTTTCATAAAAACAAATGTTTACGTTTTGTTCAATAATAAATGGAAGAAAAGGGAATGTGGTAACCCAATAAGTAATTACAATGATATTTTTTATTTTTGAAAGAATATTTTGTTTTAATTGTATAAAACTTTATATCTTCATATAAATTATATCAATGTGTATATAGTGATAGTAAGTTATCACTGGTTTGCGTGGAAAGACACTACCCATATATATATTGAGGAACATTTTATTCTAATTTGAAGTAGATTTTTTTTCTCAAAATTTAATCGCCAAACGATTACTAAATGGAAAGAAGAGGAAGTAAACTACAAGGAAGAATAAACTCATCTCTTTAAAATTGTGACATTCTTCGTGATTTACAAAATGAAAGACACATATTATCATAAAAATGGTTTATTTGAATTTTAAATGCAAAATAATCAATGATAACATCAATATCAATGGTCAATAACATGCCTTTTTTTTGATGGATAAAATTGTGAAACCATTCAATCTTTCTTGTCATACGGATAATATTAAAAGGTTTTTAGTTTTAGCTTTGAAATTTTAAGCAATTGAAACATTTGGATAACAATCTACCACTTTGATGAACTCAGGGATTCCAATAGACGTCATTAACAAAGTCATTTTTAATTTAGAAAAAAAAAATCACTACAACAAAATTTGATTTTAACGGGGGCGCCACGTGGCGTGACGCAGCGGCACGATGCGGTGTGAAGTGGGGCGAAACGATGTGAAGAGGAGCGGTGGGGAACGGCGAGGGGAGGAGCGGTGCGGTTCAAAGATTCGTAGCCACACCTCAGTTGTCCTGGTATTTTCTTAACTAAATATGTTTAAGTGAAGACATAATAGGAGAAGAATTAGCATTTCGCTGTTGCCAATCTCATAAATTTCTCTCTCCATTTCTAATCTCAATTGTACTTTCGCAGTATTTTGTGACTTTGTAGATCATATAGATCAAATTTGCATCTAACGTTCGTCGATTTCTCTTCATTCATCATCACATACTATTATTGTTCCACATGATTAATGAGAATAATGCAAAACAAAACTAACGCGAAAAAAGAAGAAAAGAAACACTTTATATCGTGTTAATGTGCATGATAATAACAAAACTTGAAAGAGAGGGAGAGATTGTGACATTATTACCTTCATCAAAACAGGGCATGACTTATATATATATATTTATTCTCTTTTGTTTTCTTTGATACTTAGAGGAAAGAAAGAGATTTGTATATTTTGATGTGCTATGTCATGCAGTGTGTGCTGAACCTTACATGTTAGTTTCTTAGTCATGCTATTTCATCCCATTTAAAGTTGTGTACCAGTGAAGCAGGTGGGATTAGTTCTTGATGCAGGAATAGAGGAGGAACTACGGGTCAAATGATGTATGTAGCCGACCTCATCTACTGAGACAAGGCTCTTGTTGTTGTGAAACTTAAGCCATTCTGTATTTTCTGCCAATTTTCCATTCACTAGACATACAATTTGGTTCTTCAGCCGAAGGTTTTTCTACAATAAGAGATGCATGTGAGTGTTGTTGATCTTTTGGGACATCTTGAAGTCATATAGTGTGAGCTCACCATTCAATTTAATTCCTGAATTTGACTTACATAGCATCAAATTTTACAGGTAGAGAAGTGGCTTGATCCAGAAACTGGCCAATCAACTGGGAGGATTAAGCACGCTGATTCTTTACTTAGAGCTGTGAATACTTTAGTGAAGAGATCAAAAGTAAATGTCATTGCTGTTGTTGGACGTTTCCCAGATGATGAAATTGATGATGTAGATGACTATCGACAGGGAATGGTATGGCAATAAATCTAGAAGAATATAATTTGATTAATTTGTGCATGTTCTATAAGATTAAAATAAGTCATGGAGGGGGTTGTTTCTTTTTCTTGGTTCTTTCATATTCACCATATCTGTGATATTTGTTGTTGAAATGTAACCGGACGTTAAAAGATTCTACCTGCATCTTGTCACTGTCCTCTAAATTCCAACAAGTATTTGTTCTGTTTTTCCTTAATTATTCTTTTGAACATTCCTCAGTCATTCCTTTGTATGGTCAGGAGTTCAGGAATGAATCTTGTATTTGGTTACTTACACAGTGACACTTGCTTCCCCTTTTTTACCTTGTTTAGTGGATAGACCTATTAGTGGAGTCGAGGCAGTTATAAGTTATCAACTAGTGAAGAAGTTCCAAATTCCTTGTGCACATGCTCCTGCAATGTCTCCACTTCCCCTGAGCCTATTTCCTGGCCCGAAATCAGCTGCTGAGGAGGTTGGTAAACTCTAAATATCAAATCATTTGACATTTTTTCAACTATATTAGAACGGTGTGGCTACCACTTTTAGAACTAACTGTTAGGTTAAAGTATCATGTCAAAACCATTCATCTATGAATTATAATTTTAGTTATTACTTTGAACTGTCTTTTCCTCTCATCCGAGTTTAGTAACCCAAAACTTGTAATTTTTTAAGAGTATGATTGATTATTTTAGTGACTAAGCAGGCATGCATGTTAAATTTGCTATTCATATGATAAATTTTCTGAAGCTAATGTTGTAATATATTTTTTTCATCAGTTAAAAGAATCTGATATCTTATAGTTTAGTGTATATTTTAATTAAACTCAACATATGTGTGTGTAGTGTATAAGATTGGCATTTCTACTAGCTGCTTTTTAACATTTCTTGTATTAAATTATTAAGACGATTTTCTTCTCATTATATATAAATGAGGATTTCTCATTCTGCACGTTTGATGGATAATAGTTCTTCTAGATAACTTGCTCTTTATCAAGCACATTGGGTATACCTTCATACCACAATACTTGGTCAAGGACTCCAAATCCTTGGAAAAAGGGTGCATATTGGCAAATGATGTGGATTCAATCCTTCCCAAAGATGCTTGTGGAGGGGATGCCTGTCTTGTTTTTGCTAGAAATAAAAGCAAAAAGGTATACATACAAACATATTAGCTTTTTTTCCTTATTTGTATTAATCAAACTTAGTAGCAAAAACAACAATTATCTCCTTATGGTATTTTAGCTTTCATCCACTGACCAAATCAAACTGTCTAAGTAGCAAAAACACCATTGTTTCGTTATTCATGATGGTGTACAATTTTCTTGCAGCCATTTATAATAATCGTGGAAGAAAATGAAACTGTTATTGATGATACTGCAGATAAATTTGGTCTTGAAGTGGTACGTAATTTTTATTCTGTAAATTTGTTATTTTAGAAGATGTGAATAAATTTATGATCTTTATCTGATTCAATCAAAACTCTGGAGAAACAATTGACAAAAATTCTAGTTATTATATTTAAAGTTTGCTCAACAAAGAATAAAATGGGTTTTGCAAAAGTTAAAATAAATAGATAATAAGCAGACACGTAAAATAATAACGTGTCCATTTTGGGCCACTAAGACCAAGTTTCTTATTGTTGGTGCTTAAGGGACATAAAATTCAGTGTAGGCACCATCTAGACAGTCCATTTTTCTTCTGTTACAATTGAAATGAGAACATTTTGGTTGATAAATTATCATTCGGCGGATACATGTATCAATGCCATTGGACTTATTGCAGCTCACAAGGCAAGCATTTTTTTTTGAGTGTTCTGTTTTGTTGGATCAATTACAGATCATTATTATTTATAATCAAATGTTTCAAATTCTAGGGCTTGTCTTTTGGTCCTTACTCTTTCCATATGTGAAAGAAAATCATAGTTCTTATATTATGTTACACCTTGATTAAAACAAGAAAAAAACTAGTTTGACATTACTATTCATATTATATTTTCATTTGACACTGCATTTTATTAATAAAATATTATATATAAATAAAATAATAAATATATTAGTGTTAAATGGTGTCAAAAATGAATAGTGGTGTCAAAATATCACTACTCTTAAAACAAACATATGCTATAGACTTGTGTTGTCCTCTGTTCATTTCATTTTATCAAATATTTTATTTTTATTTTTATAAGAATGTTTAAGTTTTGATATTATTTAAATTTGACTAATTTATTTTGTGTTCCAATAGGTTTCTATACTAATATCATAAGTTAATGAAACGCAGATACTGATATTTTATTTTTTAAATTATCATGGAGAATTGTCTAGGGACTTTGCTATATTTCAATTATCATAGGTAAGGTTTAAATCTTAGTTAAATTGATAAATTTTTTATTTTCAATTTTAATAGTGCTAATTATGATTATTTTTTATATATTAGGTATTTGACCAATGAAGCGTATCTATCGAAGAAACAAATAATCAAATGATTGAAGAATGTTATTCAGTATTTTCATTATGTCTAATTTTATTAGTGAGAACAAATGATACTATTATTTCATTAGTTTTAATCTTTATATTTTGTTGTTTATATTATTTTACCTTAGAGTTATATATTTTGTTTATTATTCCTTTACGAAAGTTATATTTAATTATAAATACCATAAATTTAAAATCTTTGCCTTTTATCATTTTTTACCTGATTCAGAATTTATATAAAATATAACGCACTAAAAAAAATACAACAGATGAAATTAACTAGGTTAAGAACCTAGCAAGAGGAGAGGTTGTTGGCAGTAAGGGTTTTGGAAACCGTTGACAATAGCGGAGGTTTTGTAAACTACTGACAGTAACAGGGATTTTGAAAACTGCTGACAATAGCGGGAGTTCTGAAAACTGCTGACAGTAACGGGGTTCTAGAAATCGCTAGCAGTAACAAGGATTTCAAGAACTGCAAGAAAGTAGTCCATTAACGACGCTTCATCCACCAGGAAAAAAGCAAATCACAGATAACACATTAAGTAGGAGTTAAAACCATCGAAAACGCTAAAAATAATTCTAGTTAAAATTAATTTTTGTTATATGAATGATTTAAATCAATACTTAGTAAATTGTCACGAGAAAAGATATAATAATCATTTAAGTTGCCCTTATATTTAAATTAGGTAATAATTATAAATTGTATTATAAAAAATATATTATAGATAATGTAATTTAAAATTATATAATTAAAAATATGGTTAAAAATCATGTAATTCAAAATTATATTCTAAATTACGTAATTTGAAAATTATAAATTATATTATCAAAATATATATTATAAGTAGTTTTAAATTGTGTACTTCATAAATATTCTTAATTTCATAGTTTAAAATGTTGTTTAAAATTGATCAGGAAATATTATAATATGAATACATTAATTTTTTCTATAGATGTGAAAGAAAAAAATGTCTATGATATAATATAAATAATAGGATGTCTCACGTACTTTTAGAAGAAATAGTTTAGAAAATAATGTGAGTGGGTGATGTTAAATCGACATACTTATGACATGTTATTGAACAAGTAATGTTAAATGGTCAAGGAAATGTTATGATCAAAACAAAACAAGCATACAATAAAGTATCAAATCAATATCTCTTTCTTTCTATCGAGTACCAAATATATAATAAAGTATCAAATCAATATTTCTTTCTTTCTCTCGAGTACCAAATATATCTCTTATTTAGCTAACATATTTAACTATCGTGTGTACAACGGTATAAACATGTTTAAAATAAGAGAATTCAGTACTAAGATTTTAATCTGGGTGCATGTATAAGTCTATTTACGAATGTTTAACTTAATGTGTACTATGAACATATCATTTGTAACAAGTTTACATTTGATACAATTTTATTAAAATAGTCAAATTTTCAAATAAATTTTATAATTGGTACGTAACAAGTTTACATTTGATACAATTTTATTAAAATAGTCAAATTTTCAAATAAATTTTATAATTGGTACGAAATGATACTACAATTTAGCGAGTTTTTTTTTTCAAGACTCATCAACAAGTTACAAAGAAATTTATTTAAAAAGCTTACTCTTTAATTTATACTTAAAAAAAATTACATGTGATCATTTCAATTAATTAATTAATATATTATAAACGTTAAAATTGGAAATTATTTATGATAAATAATGAATGGTGTTAACATTCAAAACAAAACAGTTCTCACCCATTTTTCACACGTTGATCAATCATATCCAATTTTATTTCTAATAAAAAAGAAATTTAAACAATTTATCATTTTCTATTTTTTTTTGTTTTTCACTTTCTTTTGACACAAAAAATATGTTCGTTGACATATAACAGTTGTTTGGTGAAATAATTTCAATGTTAATTCATATTAATATTTATCACAATCCAGGTTTATTCTCACAATTACTTTAGTAGTGAAATGGTAATGTTATCTTATAAATTCTAAAATAAAAAAATTATAAAAATATAATTTTGAATTTCAAACATAGTATATCTTGTCGGTTCAGTTAAGTCCTTCCTTTCTCTAATTCTTTCATTAGTTTTTACATAATATTATTTTAATTTGATTGTTTGATTGTTATTAGGTCATTTTTCAATTCCAATTTTGTTTTATCATTCTATATTGTATATTTATGCGTGTCTCTATTTAAGGACTTAAAAGAGTAGGCTGAGGAATTAGGAATCAGAGTTTGTGTTCGTTTTTGAGTGTATCAACATCAGGTAAAAATAATATCAGATTGATAAAGTGATCTCAAAATTATTTTCTTTTTTATTACTGTTTAATTAATTTTAAAATAATTAGTGCATATTTAAGAAAGAACATTATAAATTTATAATTTATAAATTAAATTTAAAGGATTACCTAAAGACAGGACCCAAAGATAGAAGGAAACTTTAGACTTCAAGAAAAGATATTATATCAAAGTTTATTGTTTTGACAATAAGGTTTTATCTTTTTAACTGTATGTTTTGACAATAAGGTTTTATCTTTTTAACTCATATCGTTTTATATACTTATAAGTTATATATATATTATAGTTTTTAATTTTATATACAAATATGTCAACTATAAGATATGAATGAGATTATTCAAAATTTTAAAAAGATATTTTTAGTTTTTTTATTTAGTATTAAAAAATTAAAGTCATTGGTTTGTGTACTTTTGAAGCAAAAATGTCTAAACCTTGAAAAATATTTAAAACATGATAATTTGTTGGATCTTGATGGCTTAAATTTATTTTTATAATTAAATATCTTAAAAGAAATTATAGAATTGAAAAAATGATAAATCAATTGACATTCTTAATTATGTAAAAGGAATATTTTTTTTCAAACAAATATATAACATATAAAATAATGTTAACAATTTCAGTATCAATTGTTTCAAAGAAGTTTTTCAAAACTTAAACTAATCAAATCTTATTTAAGATCAACAATGTCTTTATTTTCTATTGAAAATGATATTTTAGATGAGATTAATTATGGTAATTTAATAGATAATTTTACATCACAAAAAATTTAAAAAATAAATTTTAAATAAAAATATCATAATTTTATTAATTTAAAAAAGATCTCACCTTTTTAATTTGTTTTAGGTTCCTTCTAATTAAGAAAGATGGTTAATATCAAAGTATTTTTTTATTGAAATTTAATATTAAAAATAAAAAAGGACATTAAAAACAATTTCCAATTAATTGAAAATGGCATCTATTTAAATGTAATTGTTTTTTGAAACAAATAAACCTTTTAATTCAACAAAATTAATTATAATTTACTTATATTTAAATTCAATTAAATTTTTAATTATAATATAATCAAAGGATCAAAGTTTGACTTAAAAAACTATATTATTTACCATAGTCAATTTAAGTTTTGTCATATAAAACATTTAATTACAAATATAATAATTTTTAAATAATATAAATAGATGATAATTTTAAGATTTGTAGTTTGATTTTTATTGTGCATCTTCCTATTATTAGAGTGTCTTTATATGAAGTTGGACAATGTTATAAGAGATAAAAAACTATAATTAGGTGAACCATTTTAGAAGTCTTATTGGCCTTATAAAAACATTTTTTTCATACATTGTGGGTTTGAGTAAGATATCAAAGATACGATGATTTCAACATGCAATATAATGAAAAAAAAAATGAAATATCGTTGCTTAAAAGTTAATGATAGAATCACCTACACCAAATAAACATATTCTTAGAATTTTGAAAAGAATTCACTATTAAAAAAATATTGACAGTGACTAAAAAATCGATCACTAAATGACCAAAATCGGTCACTAATTAAAACAATTATCGAATTACTGATCAAACGCGTCAGTCGCTATTTTACTGGTCGTTGATGTATAATGACTGATTCTGTGACCCATTTTAAAAATATTTAAAAAATTTCTAAATAACGCAAGACCCCTTGAGAGAACCTATAGCCATCAAACTAAAACAACTTTTCTACCATGTTACGATTATTATTATAGTTATTATTACAAATTATAATTATAATTATTATTAATATTATAATTATAAATATTACTATTATTATAATTGTTATTATTATTATTATTATTATCATTATTAATATTATTATTATTGATATTATTATGATTGTTAAGTTAGAACTTGATAATTGAGAGAAAATCAAAGAAAACTTAACAATAATTGTTATAATAATAATAATTATTATTATTGTTGCTATTATTACTACTATTATTAATAATATTATTATTATCATTATTAATATTAATATTAATATTAATATTATTATAATTATTGTAATAATAATAATTATTAAAGTATAGTGATCGATTTTGTGACTGATTCTTTGATTGATTCTGTGACCGAATCTGTGACCGATTTCTGTAACTGATTCTGTGATCGAATCTGTGACCGATTTTGTGACCGAATCTGTGACCAATTTCTGTGACTGATTCTGTGACTAATTTTGTGACCGATTCTGTGACCAATTTTGTGACCGATTCTGTGACCAATTTTGTGACTGAATCAGTGACCAAATTTGTAACCGATTTTTTCGATCACTGATTCGGTCACTAAAAGTGACCAATTTTTTCGTTCACCGATAGTGACTGATTTTTTTGATTACTAATTTGAGTCACTATTTTAGAATTTTCTAACAGTGATTTAATATACTTAAGAAAAAGAACAACAAAGAGTTTAAAACGAGAAAAAACAAGGAAAAGATAAATACTTTGAGATAAAGAATACTTAAATGAATGAGAAAGTCAAAAGTTAAAACTTGATAATTGAGAGAAAATTAAAGAAAACTTAACAATTTCCTATTTATTACTAATCCTATTTATTACTAATCCTTTATATAACAGAATTTATAAGTCTATTTATTAATATTTAGATGTAGGGGTATGTATAAGTCTATTTACGAAATGTTTACAAAACCTATACTATAAGCATCATATTTTTAACAAGTTCACATTTGATACAATTTTATTAAAATAGTCAAATTTTCAAATAAGTTTTATAATTGGTATGTAATGATACTACAATTTAATGAGTTTATTTTTTTCAAGACTCATAAACAAGTTATAAACAAATTTATTTAAAAATCACCCCACCATTTTTAATCTAATGTTTTTCTTCTTTAACTCACCTTTATCCATTTTTATTCAACTCTTTAATTCATATTTAACTCCAACACAATTAACAGAAATATGATTATCACAATTAATTTATTAACATATAAACGTTAAAATTGGAAATTGTTTAGGATAAAGAGAGTATTATATTTAACAAATGGTTGTGTTATTTTTTTTCATGTGGTTTGAGAATATGGAATCATGTGCAAAGTTTTTTGGAGAAAGGAAGACGTCGTAGCCGACACATGCACTGAGACGACGGCTAACGCCTCCAGCTAGCCACATAAACCAACCACACAAGATAACTCTAACGAACACAACTCTCACCAATTTTTCACATTAAAATATTTACAATGTGTGAATCTATTTTAATATAACATTGTCGATCAATCATATCAATTTTATTTCTAATAGAAAGGATTTTAAGGAACTTTAAACAATTTATTATTTTACATTTGTAAACTCCTTTTTTGACATAAAAAATATCATTTTGTTTAACAGTTGTTTGGTGAAATAATTTCAATGTTAATTCATATTAATATTTATCACAATACAGGTTTATTCTCACAATTACATTAATAGTGAAATGGTAATAAAAGTACATTGTTATCTTCTAAATTCTAATATCAAAATAAAAGATATATAGTACTTTTTTGAATTTTAAACATACTAAATCTTTTGGGTTCTTTCCACCTCATGAATGCCACAATCTTTTGATGAGTGTGAAAACACACAACCCCATGTGCCCTAGATTGGCGTTTCTTTATCAATCTATCAATTGATTTTGAATTTTGGGGGTAAGTTTGTTGAGGGTAGGCTAGTTAGATTTGCGTGTGGTTTTAGAAGTTCGACTCAATTGTTTCTGAATACATCGTATTGCGTCATTGGAATGTTTATAATCTGAAAAATGATATACACGTTTTCTCTTCTTACACACAAAATTTCTAACTTAATTGTCAAGAGCCATATCTATATATAGCCCTTCGGCTTCATGTCTTGGCCAGACCAGACCGTGGATGCACCTAATTATTGAGTTTGCTGCTTTTTCTTAGTTTCTTTTCTTCATTAGCTATCACAGAAAAGAAAAGTTCTCTTCTTTTGTGTTCCTGTCGCCTTTAAATCTGAGGTACATATATACACGACTCATTATGAATATGTTTTCAGATGTTTTATGTGTTCTAAGATAAAGGGTTACAATATTTTAGAGCCACATGTTAAGTTATAGCATTGGATTGTTATATACACTCATGCATGCGACTTCTGCTCATTTGATTTAACATATCTACTTCATTTAACTAACATGCATTAAAATATTTGAAATATTGTTCGTGGACAAAGGGAAAACAAATTCAATGGAGTTGGATTTAACACCAAAATCAGCACAACCATTTTTTGTTGGAGATTACTACATTTGGTCAGGTTCTGAAATGGCAATTCTGGCTAGGACTAATATGGGTGCTGGTCGTGTTGTGATTCACCCTCGTGGCTTTGCCCTTCCTCATTATTCTGATTCATCCAAGATAGGTTATGTCGTTCAAGGTAAGAACCCACATATGCTTCTACATCTTTATTACTACAGCAAGTTTTACTAAAAATATTTCACCGAAAAAATAGTGAAAAATTCATCATATCCTTATAACTTCCCAGAAAATCCTTGAGTTTCATATCATTGAATTAATGGTTTTAATTTCTTGGAACGTTTTTTTATGGTATTAGAACTTTGTTTGTTATTGAATGAAAATACCTGAATTGTATGGCACACGTGCAGGAACTGATGGCGTAGTTGGGATGGTACTCCCTAACACTGAAGAAGAGGTGGTTTTGAAGCTTAAGCAGGGAGATGTTGTGCCAGTACCTGTTGGAAGTGTCTCATGGTGGTTCAACAATGGAGACTCAGATCTCATCGTTCTTTTTCTTGGAGAAACTTCAAAGGCTCTTATTCCAGGTCAATTCACCTATTTCTTGCTAACTGGAGCTCTAGGAGTTATAGGAGGTTTCTCAACTGAACTCACCAGCAAAGTATATGACTTGGACAAAGATGAGGTTCAAAAGCTCACAAAAAGTCAAACTGGGGTTTTGATTGTGAAACTAGACGAAAGTCAAACAGTGCCTGAACCCCAAATGGACATGACCAAGAAGCTAGTCTACAACATAGACGCTGCATGCGCACAAAATGTTGTTGACAATGCTGGATTAGTCCAAACTTTAACTGAGAAAGAGTTTCCTTTTATCGGGAAAGTAGGGTTGAGTGTGATTAGAGTAAAACTTGAACCTGGTGCAATTAAGGCACCCTCATACCCAGCAGCCACTGTGATTCAATTGATTTACATTGCTAGAGGAAGTGGCAAGATTGAAATTGTGGGCTTCGATGGAAAACATTCGTTAGACACTCAAGTTAAGGCTGGTGACTTGCTTGTGGTGCCACAGTTTTATGTGGCTGCTCAAATTGCTGGGGAAGAAGGCATGGAATGTTACTCCATTGTAACAACTACAAAGTGAGTTTTTGTTGAGTTTTCATGTAACATTTTTTACGTAAAGTATGCAGTGACATGAAAATATTATTTGAAAGTAAGATCTGATACGATTATATTATTTGCAGGCCTTTGTTTGAAGAGTTGGCAGGGAGGGGATCAATCTGGGGCAAGTTGTCATCTTGGGTGCAACAAGCTGCTCTCAACATAGATTCAGAGTTTGAGAAGTTGTTCATATCTAAGATCAAGAAATCCACTGATCTCATCCCACCCTCTTATTAGGTGTTTGATGTTGATTGAGAGACAAGGATGATGAAGTAGCAACTTGTCGTTATGTTGTATTGCTTTAGTTTTGTGCTTCTGCAAGGGTGACATGCATTTCCATATATGTATGTTTTAAAAGTGAATAAATTAATGTATTTCAAACTTAATTTAATATTTATTATAATAATAATAATAATAATAATAATACTTCAAACATTATATATATATATATATATATATATATATATTAATATTTCATATTAAATAAAATAGTTAGAAATGTTGCAATATAAATGTTATGATTCCATCAATTCCAAAGTTGTGGTAGTTGTAGACACTAGTTTCTAAATTGTTTTTGATGAGTTAGCACATAATAATAATCTTCCACTATCTTTCGATGTATAGTTTGATCTTTCTTAATCTGTTTATTGATTTTTTTTCGTTTGTGTTACATTGCTTTTTTTGTGTGTGGTTATGTATTGTGGTTGAAAAAGAAGTTGTCGGTTTTCTTATCTAACAAATTTTAATACTAATTAAGAAAAATAGCTAATATCAAAGTGTTCTTTAATTTAATTAATTTTTGAAAGAAATAAACATTTGGATTGAACAAAATTACTTACAATTTACTTATATTTAAATTCAATTAAATTTTAATTATAATTTAATCAAGGACCAAAGTTTGACTGATAAACTATATTATAATATTTGTGTTCAAGTTTTATTAAGTAAAACATTTTCAATACAGTAACTATAATATATCAATAACCAAAACATAATACTTCTTGAATTAATAGTCATGGTATTGACCAGTTTAAAACATCTTGACACACTATATTACTCTACGAAATATAGTGAGTACATTACTAAAGATGCAGCTATAGATGCTTAGATTGATAAATATATTAATAGATGCTTAAATTTGGATAAAAAAATGAATTTCCTCTCCAAACTTAGAGTAAACCTTACTTAGAATAGTAATAGTAGGAGAAATATTTTACAAAGGTTTTATTGGTTTTTGTAAAAATATTTTTTTGCATTAATTGTAGGTTTAAATAAAGAGAAATGAAATTTTGATAATTTTGTGTGTATCATATTTGAGGAATTGTTTTATTTTTCAGAAAAAAAAAAACAAAAAGATTGAATCAGAATGAATAGATTTGGAAGAGGTGTGGAAAAGTACTGACATGTGTGAAAAAAGCACAAACAATCTGGGCTATTTATAGGATTTGGAATGATACACATAGGCTTGCAGCAATAGAGCTTTTTATTTCGAGTTTAACAAATGTTTTTATTTTTTAATATCGTATTTAAAAGTATCAAAAGTATTACCCCACCATTACTTGCCTATACTTTTTAATTATTTTCTTCCATTCAATAGAAAACAATAAAGTTTGCTATTTAAAATTAAAAATTCAACAAAAATAATTTTAATAATTAATAAAAATGTATTTTAGCCTTTAAACGATAAATTCTAAATAAATTATAAAAAATATTAATAAATTATTTTTGTTAGAGTCTTCTTTCCTTTCTTATTTTTTCTGTCCTTTTTTTCTAGCAAATTTTTTAAACTGGTATAATTAGTGAACATTTAAACTGGTGTATTTTTTTATTTATTTATAAATATGGGTAAATGGTGCATATGATATTATTGTGAAAAAATCGTCACCATTTAATTTAATATTAAATGAAATGGTGAAAAAAAGAATACAATTTTAGTGTCACAATTTCAATTAATGAATTAATTAAAATTGTGAGAATACTTTAGGGTGATTAATATTCTTCACTCATTCCTCCTTTATTTCATGTGTGGTGTGTTGCTACTATGCAACTAAAATAAATAGATTAAAATAAAAAATGATGTTAGTATGAGATTTATATATTGAATTAAATTAAGAGTAAGTTTGATGTTAAAAATAAAAATTAAATTAAATTAAAATTTAGTAATAAAATATATTTAGCAAAATTTAGTAATATAGAAATAATTTAAAATAAAATTATGATTTAGCAATAAATTTAGAATGAAAATTTTGAAAATATTATATAAATTTTTAAATAAATTTATTATTACTTTTTAAATTGTATCTATTAGTAACTAAACATATTTATATATTAGAAACTAAATTCATAGCAAATAATTCTTTTTCTTAGCATGTAACCATTATTTTATTCAAATTAACTTTATATTTATTTCAATTACTTAATTAAAATTAATTTCAACCATTATATATCTATCAATAAATAAAATGACTTTATAACTGTGTATTTATTTTAGTTACACATTAACATGGAAAAAACAAATGAGGGATAGGTGAAGAATATTAACCACCCTATAAATAGTGTAATATTTTCACCATTTTAATTAACTCATTAATTAAAAATTTTGATGATTTCATTTAATCTTAAATTAATTATTGCAATAGAGTTATCATTCCTTCACAACAATATATGTCTAAATGCACTATTTATCTATATTCAATAATAAATAAATAAAATGCACTATTTAAAGAATTTAAGATAAAAAATACATTGAGAAATTTGTCTGCTTCTCTTTACTCCAATTCCTAGGTTAAAAGCTTGGTTTTTGTACTTTTTGTAACATCTTATTTTAGTTTAGTAAATATTTTTATTTGAAAAAAATAAGAGTTAAAATTTTATTTTATATTGAACATAGGTAAAATTTTATTTATAATATATTTATATTTATATCAATATTAAATTTTTCTATTTAAAGTTTAAGTAATATTTAATAAAAGATGGAATAAAATCATAAACACCCCTAGATATACATTCAGAAAGCAAAGGTTGGCAACTGGATAAACAAAAAACAGTAGCCCTATCACCCTCACCACAAAGAAACTATGCAAGTTTCAATCTATTTCTAATAATAATAATAAAAAAAAAACAGAAGCTTTTACATTTTCTTTTTAATCAAAGTACATCCATCCATGTAAATCTTTCCAGAAACGTTCTAATTTTAATTTTTAAAGTCGCAGGAAGAAAACATCCTGGAATGGTTTAACAGGCAAGTTTTATCATAGAATGTTTTCAAATAATTAAAAACTAATTCTAAATTATATATTTTGTAATGTATTTTGAAATATACTCTTTTATCAATGTTAACAGAATGTGTAATGTTGAAATTTTTTGAATATATCAACTAAAATTTCCAAAAAGTATAAAGATTTTAAAAAATTATTTTTATTATTTCATTGTCATGATAGGGGTACTGGAATCAATTATGAAGGTGTCAAAATATCTCCCAAATTGAAATTGGCTAACTTCTACATTCTATGTGATTGGGCTTTAGAAATACCGAATCAGAGTGATTCTTCCTACACCTCCATAGTGACTTCCTGCACCTCCATAATTTAAAAATATTCTCATTTTAGCCTTGAAGAAAAGACGAAAATAGCCTTCATTCATAGTAACTATCATTCATTTTTTTTTCCACTTTGCAGGTTGCACAAACCGCAATACAATTAAAAAATAAACGCATTGCGGGTTGTACAACCCACAATTATATTTTCTGCACCTTTTACATTGCGGGTTGTAGAACCCGCAATGTATTTAAAAGAAATTTTGTATTGTGGGTGGTACAACCCGCTGCTGTGGTGTAATGGTGGTTATTACCTTAGTTTTAAACTTAAGGGTATCCACCTCGATCCTCGGCATCAACATTTTGGAATATTTGTTTTTTTATCATAAAATTATTTATAGCTATAAATTATATTTTTTTACTTTTTATTATAAGAAAAAAATTTTGAAATATTTGTTTTTATAATTTAATTTATGATAAAAACAAATATTTCAAAAAAATTAGTTTAGTAGCAAAACAAGCACATAAAGTATTTTCAAAAATGAATAACAGTTATCATGAATGAAAGCTATTTTCGTCTTTTTCTCAAGGCTAAAATGAGAATATTTTTAAATTATGGAGGTGCAGGAAGTCACCGTGGAGGTGCAGGAAGAATCACTCACTGAATCAATTTCACTCGGCATGTAACAGTGGACAAATTTTTCCTCCACCTCCGTTCCCTCGTCTTGCACTTTTATAAAATAATTAATTATCACACTACTTATGTTAAAATGACTAAAATAATCTTGAGACTTAATCCGGTCAAAACAAAATGATAACAATTTAAAATTTGTAAAACAAAACGAAAACAATTTAAAAATTTGACTTTCGATTATCTTTTCCTGTCAATCTGCACCTCATAATTTTAAAATTTCAAATTTTTCTTTGTGGAATTAAATTGCTTACCGGGGACTGTTGGTGTTGGAGTTTTTGTAAATATTGTGAAGGTTGTGGTGTGCTTGGCGCATTGGATTGCATTGTTGGATTATGGTAAGGTTGTGCTTCAATTTCCTATGGTTTAAGATTTTCAGTTTTAGTCATTAAACAAAAAGTTAAACAAATTGATTAATTCAAAAGTGAAGTTTGGATTTTACAATACACCAATCTAAAATATAAATTATGGCTGGCGCCCCATAAAAATACAATCACCATAACTAAGGAAGCAAACCAGAGTTGCAGACAGCAGTAGTTAAACTAACACGACACACATGTTCCTCCTTATGCATTCAGAAGCGAAAGTTACATCATGAGCAATTTATTTGGATACATAGAACAACAAGATTCATTGATTCATTCCATTGATGTTGTGAATGACAGAGATAAGCCCTTGGGTACCAAGCTTTCCCTGTCCATTGGCCACCATACTAGCAAAGAGTTGCTTCCACAAGGAAGCACCAGGCAAGACAACAACATCATCATCAATGGCTCCTTCAACAACATCAACTCCCATTCCCAAATCCTTAACCATGTACTCTGCAAACCCACCTGGTTCAAAATCCCCTTCTATCATTCTCTCCCCAAAAATTTCCAAAGCTTTAGAACCCGCAGCGCCCTCTCTGATACCCTCCACCCACTGCTTCACGTCCAGCCCTGCGCGCTTCGCAAAAACCAAACCTTCGCTCAGCCCAGCCAGATTCGCGCCGATCGTTATCTGATTCGCGATCTTGCAGCTCTGCCCGCACCCCGCGGGGCCCACGTAGGTTTCCCTCCCCAGGATTGAGAAGATGGGGTGGAGCCACTCCACCACCTTTTTCTCCCCCGCCGCGAAGATCGCCAGAGTGCCGTCGCGCGCACCCACGTCGCCGCCGGAGACGGGGGCGTCGATGGCCCAGGCGCCGAGTGCGCGGGCCTGGGAGGAGATTGTGCGGGCGAGGTCGGGGTGGGAGCTGGTGGTGTCGACGGCGACGGAGTTGGGGCGGAGGTTTGGGAGGATGGCGTCGAGGAGGAGGGCGCGGACGTCGGAGGGGTGGCCGACCATGGTGAAGAGAACGTCGGAGAGTTGGGCCAGTTGGGCTGGGGATTGGGCCTGGGTAGCGCCTCGGGATTGGAGAGCGAGGGCGTTGGGGTGGGAAGGGTTACGGGCGTAGAAGGTGAGGGTGTAGCCCGCCGAGAGAAGGCGAGAGGCCATGGCGAAGCCCATTACGCCGATTCCGACCCACCCGATTCGGGTTTGGGAGGGCGAAATCGGGTTCGGGTACGGCGTTCCCATAGTGTTTTCTAGCTGAGTGGAGTGAGAGTGAGTGAGTGAGTGAAGCGATCTAACACTGAAAAAGGCTTTTCACTCGGTCTTCTTTTTATTGAATTGCTTTCTTTTACTGACAAATTAGCTAATTTTACTCGTTAATTGTTTTGGTATAAAATGTATGATTAAAATTAATTTAAAAACGTGTTAAAATTAGCATACTCGTGTATTATAAGTTAGAAATTGTAACGTGGAGAATGAGAATTTCACTCTCCTTATTTATTTATTTATTTTTTTTCATTTTGACATTCTTATTCTTTTCTCACTTCTCTTGGTTGGAGATGTATTTTGTATACTAGCGAATATCATTCCAATCATCTTAAATTATCATAATTTTACATCTTAATTGAATTTCAATAATTTGTTAAAGTTTGTTTTAGTTAAAGATAATTTCTATGTTCCAACTTAAATTATACACTATAAATGAAAATGTATTTTACTGTTTAAAGATATGCATTTATTGTGAATTTTAGTTATATATATTAAAAGAATATTTATTTACTAAACAAGACATTAAAGTCAAATATGAACAAAAATGGAATTATGAAGCAAAAGAATGAGATGCCTTTGTTGAGTAAGAATGAATGAGATTGAACACCAACTATTGATTCCCGTGATAAACAAATATCTATGCATATGCATTCTTGTAGGAAAGAGATTTTCAAGTCTTAGGTTTTTTTTTTTTTTCTTTCTAATTTTTGGTTCAATTTTCCCCAGAATTTAGGTAACTCTGTTTTATTTAAGAATTTCTTTTTTGTCGAACAAATTTTCTTGTAATGCTCACTTTTCTTTGTTTTTTGTTTCTCAGTTTATTTCACCAAACTTCTCATTAAAATGAACAAACAAATGTTTTATCATAACTCACTTGTATTATCTAAACTAGTAGAACACATGGTTGTTTGTGTCGTGAATGTTTTATGATAGTAAAAAATATAATTAAAAACTTAATTATTATAACAATTATTAAAACGAAAAGTATTACTAAAATTCAGACTAAAGTTATAAAAATTGTGTACGTAAAAACCATCATAATAATAATTTTTTAAATTAGTTTTTATAATGTTATAATTATATAATAAGAACATTTGTAATTTTTTTATTAAAATAAAAAAAATAATATATATATATATATATATATATATATACGTAATAGTTATAAAATGTTTTGCTTTTTATTGTTATAAATAATTACAAGATCCATTCTATATTAATTGTTATAATATATAATAGATCTTTAGAAAAATACATGGTACCATAAATCCATGTAAAATAATTTATATAAAAAGTTACAATATTAATTGAACTTGGGATTATTAAAATTATAAATCATAAATCCAATACTCAAACAAATTATTTAGGCAAATTTTTCAAAGTGGTGTAATTTTTGTCTGAAATTCTAAAAATGTGTATTTTTTTTTTATTTCCAAATATGGGTAAACTGTGCATAGGAGACATCACATCATTGTAAAGAAAAACGGTGATCCTATTACACGATTTAATTTTAGTTTATTAAATGAAATTGTGCAGTTAAGATTTTAATTAATGAGTTTAATTAAAATAGTAAGAATATTGCACCATTTTAGGATGGTTAATATTTTCCACCTATTCCTCTTTTGTTTTTGTACTTGTGGTGTGTTGTTACTGTACAACTAAAATAAATGAACATGAACAGTTACAAAGTCATCTAATTTATTGATAAATATATAATGGTTGAAATAAAAATGATGTGAGTATGAGATTTATATACTGAATTAAATTAAGAATAAATTTGATATTGAAAAGAAAAATAAAATAAAATTAAAATTTAATAATAAAATATATTTAGCAAAATTAAGTATAAGTTGGATATTTGAATTTAGTTACTAATATAGAATTGTAATATAACACACCTGCCAATAGAAGAAGATAAATAGGTGGAGAATATTAACCACCATAAAATTGTGTAATATTGTGACATTTTAATTAACTCATTAATTTAAATCTTGATTGCACTATTTCCTCTAGTAAACTAAGATCGTATTATCTTTTCATGATTTCATATATTTTTTCTTCACATTGATATAGTATCTCGCAGACACGATTTATCCATATCCTGAAATAAATAAAAAAATACACCATTTTTAAAAATTCAGATAAAAATTAAATCAGTTTGAGAAATTTTTCAATTTATGTCGGATTTGATTGATTTGATTCATGACATATTATAAATATTTTAAATCTATGTAATCGAGTTCGTTTAGTTGAACGCATGAGTCATCATGAGGGTTTAATTGGTTTGATATGTTAGATTCAATTAGATAGAATTTTTGAATCAATTTAATTGATTTTGTGTAGATTCTTATCGAGCTTTAATTGGTTTGATATCTTAAATTCGATTAGATAAAATTTTTGAATTAATTTAATTGATTTCGTTTAGATTCTTATGTTTCATTTAATTGATCCAAGCCAAAGATCATTCTTAACCTAGTTTTTCTTTTTCTTTTTTAAACAACACACTAATCTGTTTAAATGTGTTGTTTTATTTTGAATTTGTAGATCTTCATTACCACATAAATTAAGATTTTTACAAAAAGAAAAAACACTTCAATTATAAGGTTGTTACTCGTAGATTTAAAAATTGTTTACAAAAAGTCACTTAAATTTTAAAAATTGTTAAAGTGATATTTTGCAAAAGAAAAATGGTTTTTTTATTGATGAGAACCATGGAAGGAATATTATTTATGTAAGCAGAATACTGTCATGTAATTTGTTTTAGTAGAAAAAAGTCCTAAGCAACTGATTGTAAGTTGTAAACATATGCCTTGGAGATGTTAATCTCATCAATATTTTACATTTTATATCTTGAGTTTAATGTTAATGTTAAGTAACTTGCAGGGAATGGTTGCTTATATATAAAAACAATCACAAATTTTAAACAATTTAAAATCATGCGTGAAAAAATAAAAATATTGATAAACTCATGATATAATTAAGTAACTCTTATATATTACAAATGCTCTAACAAAATTGTATATATTAATAAGTTGCTTGATAATACCTTCTCTTTCTTCAACCTTTCGTATCCTCTCTTATAATAATTAATACAAATAGTAAACAACTCAAAGAATAATTACTTACATATATGCAAACAACTCTTTTTAATTTTGAAACAACTAATATCACATGTTACATAAAAAAATATACTTTTTACAAGAAAATCAAACCATGTATATAGCCAAGCAACTCTCTAACATTAAAAAAGTGAATGTTTATTGTTATTTTTTTTGGAAAAGTTTTAAGTGAAATTGCGTCTAATAAAAATACTTATACAAATAGTGTCATATCATATATAATAATTTTTATTAAACAAAGTTGTTTAACATGAAAAATCCTTCATAAGACAACAACAAAAGAAAATTGGGCATGAAGAATAACTGCATGGAGAGAGATTCTTGCCCTATGGGAGAGGTAGGAAGTGGGTGTATTACCAAAGTCTGCCAAACATCTGGAACAAATAATTAATTAAATAGACTGATTTAATTAGTGCCCCAATCTTCAAGTCACGTTGGAATCAACATTATTATAACACAAATAAAGTGGCTAATCATGTTTATATGAATTGTGCTGTGACAACCTATGTTATTAATAATTTATTGCTTGCTGATTCAGAAAGTTAGTTTGAAATGTATAAAATAAAAGTCTTTCTCTATCAATGCACAATCCAGAAACCGTCCATGTAGCTTGGTATCTTATTCTTCCACCATTGAAAGCTTTCATAAGATGCAAAGTTCACAAAAATATCTTTAGTTTATCCACTAATTAACAATATCATTGCAATGTGTCTCAATGTCTCATCTACTCTTCCTCAATCTACGTATATACAACTTTCATTGGTTCCTTACATAACAAAAATATTTTATTGTTTCGCCAATTAAAAATTGCAAAGTAATCGAAAATATCTTTCACTAACTCTCTAATTAATAATTTCATGCCAAAAGTAAACCAATTAAGGTTTTGCCTTTTTTTGACCGTTCTATGAAAGTTATAATGATAGTAGATATGCTGGTCTGAATAGAAAGGAAGATATTTATCTCCTGTTTTAATCAGCAGGTGTTTTATGCTTTGTAAAGATATGTTTAAAAAATATAAATGATGTATATGCTTCAATAATTTACAAAAGCTGAATTTGGAAAACT
>Ga0099825_1002697_pt1 | contig 23668 bp, 10 predicted proteins | sample SiratroredBW_FD_76838 | JGI IMG/M metagenome (GOLD analysis project Ga0099825, IMG submission 76838) | Root nodule microbial communities of legume samples collected from California, USA - Siratro red BW | ecosystem: Host-associated > Plants > Roots > Nodule | place: USA: California | collected... | reverse complement strand
TGTAAATCAATATAAAATAGAAAATAGGTGGGTGAGAGAGAAAAGAAGGTAAGAAAAATAAGTCAACTTAATAACTCGTTTGGGATGAAAAGGAAGTGTGAATTATAAAGTGAATAGCAAGATTAAAAAAAAAAAAAAAGGAACATGTAGAATTTTGGAAGTAAGTAAAATTTGTTTAATTGTTGTCATGTGCATCCAATAGCAGCTTCATTCAAATACTATTTTTCAGCAGAAAGTTTTTTGCAAAGTGCAAAGCACTTGTGCAATTTGATAATGTGTTTGTGTTGTTCATGAAGCCACCAAGTCAAAATTGAGTACTCATGTGGGTTTGAAACCGACCAATTAAGTACCCATAGTGGAAAATCACAAACCTTTACTCATTTGAGCACGTTTGAGGGCCAAAACAATTGCGGCGATTTGTCTAATTTGTGAACCAAAATTTGATGTTTCTTTTGTACATTATTTGGTCAAAGGGACTCCTAGCCAATAGAAACGGTTCTATTGTATGACCTTTATTCGATTTTATGATTGTTTTGTTGGTGGGTTCTTGATTGAGTATAACATAATATAATAGCATCTATTCTAGGATCCTTGATCCATGCAATGTTATTCGTTCTCTTGTTCTTACTTGGGAGAAAGTTTGGGGTGGCCATGTGTGATAGAGAATAAGCGAACATAAAGAAAGACATAGGAGAGTGGATTTCGCCATTCTTGAATCATGATCAAAATCATCCTTATGATTGTAGGTCATGTGAAGCATATTATTATACATGGGTTAAAGTATTTATGAGTTTGATTTGTTTTGTGGTTTTCTTTTCAAGGGTTGATGGAGTTGTAAGGGTGGGTACCTTCGTACTCTGCATTCTCTTTGTAGATAAAGTTTGTTTGCATATGAAAAATAATAATCTATACTGTTTAGCACCACACGTATTAAGCATGTTAAATTTAGTATATATAAGCAACATCAATCTTCGTATAATAATTGTAGTTCCGTTGACCATAACACGTTATATGTAAAAAGTTTAGGGTAAAATTAATTAGTTATAAACTAGGAATAATTTATTAATTGTTGAGTATATCAGTTATACGTGATATGTTATTTTTCAGATATATTATTTCTTATATTTTAACACTTTTAAGCTATTTTTCAAAAAAAAAAAAGTATGTTGTGTATTCATAAACAATTTCTTTTATGATATAAATAGTTTAACAATCTTAGTTTTTTTTTTTACGAAAAAGTTTGGTTTCATTTTAGGAAATGTTATTGTTCCTAGTAAGTGTTTTGAAATTGTAAAAGGTTTATGAGATGATCTTAAGAAATGATTTATAGTTGTCAACATTTCTTGTAGCTTTCATTTCAAAACTTTTCTTGTCATTATGAAGCATTATGGTATGCTTTTTACCAATTACTACATGAAGCTTTTATCTATGTGGGATGAACTAGAGTCCACTTGCACATACATTTGACTCTGATATCATCGATGACAACTAATGACAACTGTGCTTTCAAAAAATCAGATATTGTTGCACAAGAACATAACCATGTTTATGGATTTGATCATGTTGTCTATGACACTCTCACTAAATCCTCAACAACAATCCATTTCTTAATTAGCATGTCTTAGGAGAGAAAAGAAAAAGTACACATGTTTTGCTCAATTCACCACTCACCCACTCACTCCATGTCACAAATTTCCTCGTAAGTCATGTTCCAATCCTAGCAAAAGTCAATAAAGACCCATTTGGATAGCTGCTGCAGTAATGAAAAAAGCAGTTGTTATTTACCATCTACACTTGCCATGCCATCAGACTCGGAGATAACATATCTCTGTCACATCTGCCTTTTGCGTTACACAGGGAGAGACAATTTACAATACAAAATTTTCTCTACAACAAACATTGGTAAATACGTTACGTTTTGTACAACTTCTAATATATTTTAAAAAATTTATATTTACGATTTATGCAACCCTAATAATGTAAAAGAAACACAAAAATAATTATAGATTATACAACTAGTAATGATAATATTTTTTTATTATATTATAATTTTTGTAAAACTAATGTGATAACCATTATTACACATATTGTATAATTTGTAACACAAATTTATTTTAAATACATTGCGGGTTGTACAACTCGCAATACAAATTTTTTTTAAAATACATTGTGGGTTGTACAAACAGCAATACATTTAGAAAAAATTTTGTATTGCAGGTTGAAATGTGCAAAAAATATAATTACAGATTGTATAATCTGCAATATATTTATTTTTTAATTGTATTGCGGTTTGTGCAACCGAAAAATGAGAAAAAAATCTCAATTATCATCAATAAAGACTATTTTTATTTTTTTTTCAAAATTAAAATGAAAATATATTAAAATTATAGAGGTGCAGGAAGTCAATACGGAGGTGCAGGAAGAATCACTCCCACTCATGACATAAAACAAGCCCAATGACAAACGGGAATGCAGCCCATTATAATTACAATACAAAAATAAAATAAAATAAAATAAAATAAATATCTAATCTACGTGACCACACAGTTATCCTCAATCCATTATTCTAACTAAGCTCCCTCCACGTCATAGTCTATGGCCAGCACCGCAACTCACTGTCTCCAACTCGCCGGCGCCGCCGCCTCGACTCACCGGAGAACCTCCATTTCCTGCAAGAAGAAAGCGGATAAGATAGCATTCGAGGAAACGAAAGAAGGCTTCGTGGACTACGACCGAGGCCTGCACGAGGTCTCTACCAAAATCTCCGGCCTCCGCAAGGACAATATCGCCTCCCACTACCGCATCCGTGTCGCCGGAAACCGCTTCCAGAATGACTGGACGGTGTCCGAGGTCGCCGACCTCGTCCTCTCACTGGACCTCTCCGACGACATCGACGGCCTACTCAACCGTTGGATAGGCCGCTTCGCACGCAAGAACTTCCCCTACCTCATTAAGGTATTTCGCAAATTCCGATTCTCGTGTGCACGAGTTTGAGTATTTTTGTTTATAATATAATCCGCATTGCGTTTTTCGTTTTCGATTATGTAGGAGTTGACGCAGCGAGGGTCCATTGAACACTGTAATCGCGTATTCAGGTGGATGAAGTACCAGAGGAACTACCGTGCGCGCAATGATATATATAACATGATGATTAGGTTGCACGCTCGCCACAATCGAACGGACCATGCGCGTGGATTGTTTTTCGAGATGCAGGAATGGAGGTGAATTAATGGATTTCAGTTCTGGATTGGTAAAATTTTCATACGAGGAAAAAGAACTTTTGCGAACTCCACTATACATTCCGAATTTCATTGCAAAACTAAGAAGGAAATTGTTGTGTTTGGAGTAAATATACTTTTGAACTATCTCAGCTGAAATTCAAGCATGCACTGTGACAAAATGATTCGAGGTTCTCCCGTTAATTAAAATCAACCTACGCACCTCAATGTTTTGGAGTTAATTGAGAGAACTTGCATACAACTTAAGTACACAAGTTGATTATAGCTTATGGGAGAAGCTATATGCATTTTACCTTCTCATTTTTTCTTATTTATGCTTATTATTTTAAGTTCTTATGAAAAGGTTTATTCAAAAAAGGGTTTATTGTTGCGGGGATTGAATTGTTCCTGTGTTGTTGTGGTTTATAGGTGTAAACCGGATGTTGAGACTTACAATGCTCTTATCAACGCACATGGTCGAGCTGGACAGTGGCGTTGGGCTTTGAATATCATGGATGACATGCTGCGTGCAGCTGTGTGTACTTTGCATTTTCCTTCCCTAGTCATATTTTGTGAGTTCAACTTGATGTGATCATCAACATTTTAACTTAATTATGGTGATAAGTCTAGTTAAGTATGTTTGGTGAAGGAGAGGGAGCAAGAGAGCATATTTTATAGCTGTACTACTTTGACATCTTTAATGGTCACTTGATAAGTATTTTTTTGCGGGATCCAGTTTATAGTGATTCACGCCTCTTGCAATCCACGTTCTTAATGATTTAAGATATATATCTGCAGTGTGAAGGACTTCATTACATTCTAATATGTAGATTTTATGTTTATATACATGTAAATTAAATTTGTTTCAGTAGACTGTACAGAATATGTTAGGGTAGAAGAAGAGGGGAACAGAGGATGGAAAGTGTATTATAGGAGAAAATATAAGAATAAAAATTAAGGTAGTGGAGGTTGTTAGAAGTCTTAGGCGGGAAAGGTTGTTGGGTTTGGTTGTGTGTAATTCTTAAGGTTGGTCTATATATAAAGACCAACCTTAAGCTGGGGAAGTGGAGTTTTTTTAGATTTTTAAGAATTGTGTCAGGAGTTTCCTGTGTGAAAGGAAGTGATTCCTTTGTATTGTGTGAGACTGTGTGTTCTCTTTTGTACTGAGAATAATAACAGAGGTATTTTAGTTTGTCTTGGTGTGTTCTTAGAGGAGGGTGTGTTTCTGAATTTTTTAAGGGAACTAACAGAATATCTGTCTCCCAATGCTGGGAAGTGGGAACACTATAGGTTTTGTTCTGGTTAGTATTGAATTGCTTTAAGCATCATGTAGTACCTCCATGTTAGAAATAAATTATTAATCCTGGCAAGGAGATTTTTCTGATCAATGTGATCTTGCCAGTTTTAATTTCATTTTCTTCAGACCCTATGTTGTCGTAAACTGGCAATTTATAGAATAAGCATTTCAATTGGTGGTATGGTATGTTAACTATAAGTGCTGCTTTTGACACACTGAAATAATTTGCAGATTCCACCGAGTAGGTATACCTATAACAACTTGATAAATGCTTGTGGATCTAGTGGGAATTGGAAAGAAGCACTCAACGTTTGCAAGAAAATGACAGACAACGGTGTTGGGCCTGATCTTGTTACTCACAACATTATTTTATCTGCATTTAAAAGTGGCGCTCAGTATTTGAAAGCTCTGTCATATTTTGAACTAATGAAGGGAACTCATATTCGTCCTGACACAACAACACTTAATATTGTTATCCATTGTCTAGTAAAGCTTCAACAATACGACAAAGCTATTGATATTTTTAATTCCATGAGGGAGAAGAAATCAGAATGTACCCCTGATGTTGTTACATTCACAAGTATCATTCACTTGTATTCTGTGTGTGGGCAAGTTGATAATTGTGAGGCTGCATTCAATATGATGCTTGCAGAAGGGCTGAAACCTAACATAGTCTCATATAATGCACTAATAGGTGCATATGCTGCTTGTGGGAGGGACAGTGAGGCACTTTTGGTTTTCAATGAGATGAAAGGAAAGGGTTTCCGCCCTGATGTTGTATCTTATACATCTCTCCTTAATGCTTATGGAAGATCACAAAAACCCCAAAAAGCAAGGGAAATATTTGATATGATGAAGAGAAATAAGTTGAAGCCAAACCTTGTCAGTTACAATTCACTGATTGATGCCTATGGATCTAGAGGTTTTCTGACAGATGCAATTGAAGTCTTGCGAGAAATGGAACAAGATGGAATTCAACCAAATGTTGTTTCAATATGCACACTCTTGGCTGCCTGTGGACGATGCAGTCGGAAGGTGAAGATTGACACAGTGCTAACAGCGGCTAAGATGCGAGGAATTAAGTTAAACACAGTTGCATATAATTCAGCTATAGGGAGCTGTATGAATGTAGGGGAATATGACAAAGCTATAAACTTGTATAAATCTATGAGGAAGAAAAAAATTAAAGCTGATTCTGTTACTTACACTGTGTTGATAAGTGGTTGTTGTAAGATGTCAAAATATGGTGAAGCCCTATCTTTTATGAAAGAAATGATGCATCTAAAACTTCCTTTGACCAAAGAGGTCTACTCTTCTGTCATATGTGCCTACAGCAAACTGGTAAGGACATTGATTAAGATGGATCTCAGTGATGAGAATCCATGAAATTTGAGACTTCTGTTTCTTTTCCCTCACATTTTTCCATGATAATGTTTTAGGGCCAAATTGAAGAAGCAGAATCTACATTTAACTTGATGAAATCATCTGGTTGTTACCCTGATGTGGTTACATACACCTCCATGCTTGATGCCTACAGCGCAGCTGGTAAAATAATTTTTTAATGAATTAAATATTAGGATGTTATTAATATATTAATATATGTATACTGAATAACAATATTTTATGATCAGGGAATTGGGAGAAAGCCTACGCACTCTTTGAAGAAATGGAGGCAAGTGACATCAAGCTAGATACCATTGCCTGTGCAGCTGTAATGAGATCTTTTAATAAAGGTGGTCAACCAGGAAGGGTTCTTAGTCTTGCACAAAGCATGAGAGAAAAAGAAATTCCTTTCACTGATAGCATATTTTTTGAAATGGTATCTGCCTGTAGCATGTAAGTTCAGATTTTATGATATATTTTTCATTTTAAAAGAAGTATTGCGCTAAACTTGCCTTTCCTGTTTTACTTTTCGTGGGCTTTTTTGAAACTTCTAAACTGTCCATTTTACCGTGGGTATATTGCCTCCTATGTTTAGTCTAAATTGAGCTAATTAAGCCTGAAATTAGCTAGTATCTTCCTGATCAAGACATCATGGAACTTTTTCAATCTGATGCTAAATTATCATGCCTACTACTTTTCATGGTTCGAATTCTGTTTGCTGCTTTGATTGGTGTAGATGCTGTAAAAGGGTTTTATTTTAACAACAATTAGGCAGTTTTCATTTTATCCACCGTTTGACACATTATTGTTATTATTGTTTAGCAGAAAATATGTTTCTGCACAATAATATTTAAGAATTTGTCATTTGTTAATTATATTATTGGTGGAACTTGAAGTTGAGCTTGTTGGTGTTATGATGAATTGATACATTTTATCACATTTTTTTCATATATTATGAAATTTGCTACTTTGGAACATATTTACTCGCCAAAGCTCAGAATTTAATGAGAAGAGTGGGCAAGAAACAAAAGGAGAGATGTCTTTGCTCAAATTACATTGGTTTGATTAGCATAATATTTTTTCTTTAGTTAATGTTTTTTACTATTGTGTTCCTATAAAACTGAATGTGTCTCTTTTGCCATAAGATTACAAGATTGGAGAACAGCTGTTGATATGATCAAGTACATAGAGCCCTCACTTCCTGTAATTTCATCCGGGTGTTTGAATCAGTTCCTGCATGCTTTAGGAAAAAGTGGAAAGATTGAAACTATGTTGAAGGTCAGCCAAATATTCTCGTAGAGATATTAATGATATCAAGAACAATAAGTATAATTTCCCACTACATTGATATCTTTTACACTACCTTACTTTTTTATTTTATCTTTCATGTGTGCAGTTATTCTTCAAAATGTTGGCATCGGGTGTTGATGTTAACTTAAACACTTACTCTATTTTATTGAAGAACCTTTTATCATCTGGAAATTGGAGAAAGTATTTAGAGGTATGATCTTGCTCTCTCTCTTTAAGATTAATTTAATACAGAGAAGTTCATATATATAGCTGGCACAAATATTAAGAGTTCTAGCATCTAACTAATTATAGTTGAAAGTTGAAAATATATGGCTTTGATGGAAAAGGAGTGGAAAAGTGTATATTTCATCGAAATAAAATGAATATGATGAGACTAAAATTCCTATTTATACTAAATATCTTTGTGAAATACCAGTGTAGGGCAATTACTACAAAGCCCAACCCAACAACAATGTTAACAGAAAAAAAAACTTCCAACTTTAAAAGAATCCTAATATTCAAATAAATAGTATCGTTTTTTTCCAAAGTGCTTCCAATGCCACACTAGTTCCATGTTTGTGAAGAGTTGTTACAAATCTGGCAATTGTACTAGTTTGTGAAAAGTAGTACGGTAGTACCAGTGAACGAGCAGGATTAGAGGGATGTCCTCTATTCAAAATCTTTCTTTACAGATTAAATAATTATAAGTATTTGTGCTCAAAATTTTAAAAGGAAATTACCCAAAATTCACGACATATTCATAATTAATAAAAAAAAGTTGTAGGTCTTATCAAAACATTCTAGTGAATAGGAACAGAAGAAAGGAAGAGTAAAATAACTCCAAACTAGGAACACCCTAAAAAAATTATAACTTTTTTATTCCAATCCAACAAGTTGCTTTGGAAGTTGACTAACAAGTACTAAATGAACAAAACTATTACCTGAATTAGAACCATCAAAAACTTGTTTTTTTTTTTTTTTCACGACTGTAGATATTTGGCTGTTTAATTTCATTTTGGGTATTTCACGTTGTAATAAACCACATCTGAAAAATACGCAAATCCTGAGCAGGTATTGCAATGGATGGAGGATGCAGGAATTCGTCCATCAAATGAAATGTACCATGATATATCTACGTTTTCACAAAAATGCTGTGGGCACGAAAATGCTGCTGTTATAAAAGAGAGACTTGGTATGAATATTCATGTTGCATTGAGGATTGTTTTTCCTTATGTTCATATGCATGTGCTTTTATTCTCTTAATAGACTCTGCTGTTTGAAGAGGTTTATATTATTTAATTAATTTGTGTGATTTTGCTTAGGCATGTACGAGGATGAGTGTTTTTCTTTAGCGGGAGTGGAGGGGGGGAGACGAGGGTATCAAAATCTGGTTCAATACTAATAGCACAACAATGCTTATCAACTATATTACGATCGGTGCCTGTCATATGCAATTTGAATTCTATTAACTGATGATTCTTTAAAAGACTCAAAAAAGGGTAGATTGAAATTGCTAGCTGGATCTGAAACCATGAATTTGCATAGCCAGATACATTTGAATTTCAATACTCTGGAGCCTCTACTTCATACCTCTGCTTGCAATGTCCTATTTTTCTTGCATCTTGTGTAATAGACAGTTATCCTAGTCAACTTCTACTGTGTACAAGTGATGTAGGTGGGTGCAATCTTAGACTTCTTATTCAAACTGGTTTTTATCAAGGAATTCTTTTTTCAACTTTTTTTGTATGCTCAAAATGGGTAGCAGTTAGACCTCACTGATACTATTTGTGCTCCCACTTACTACCATGTACGTGGAGTAACTTTATGGAACCTAATCCAGAATTGTCAATGGTATGTCTCTGTGATGGGGTTACTTGGAGTTGGTAGATATACCATTTGGTCAAATGCTACAGGTGGGAATTGAATCTAAGCTTTGAATTATGGCAAATGTTTCATTTTACTACCAAATTTAACCCTTCGAACCAGAAGAAAATAATTAGGGTAATCAATTGATATGTTGACTTGATCTAAGTTAACAACAGAAGCCTGAAAATTACACTTAAATTCATCAATAGACATCTTGTACATATCCTATTTTCTTGTTCCACTCTTGGAAAATAAATGTAGCTGCTTTAGGAAGTGATGGTTTCTTTTGCACTTAGAAGGGAATAACACCTTTAATAGCATTTTTTGCTGGTATCATTTTTTGATAAAAAGCCCTGGTGTTTTCTGTCTTATTATCAGCTTTCATGATAGCTGATTGCTCATCTGTTGTTTTAGTAGCTACTTTACTCGGTATAGTTTGTGGGCATTATTTAGAGACTCAGATCATACAATAATCATGGCTATAAACTTGTACAGAATCCTTGAAAAGAAAATCTGAGGATCAAATTTCTACCAGCCGACCAAGTGAAACTCCTGTTCTTAGTTGACCACTGTCATGGAATCACAATTTTTTGGCTTAGCTATGACAAGCAGGTCCAACTGTTGCTGAAGTTCTTCCTCTGAGATTTTGTGAAGATTGAAGTTCGAACTCAATTTGTTGGATCACACGCTACTCTTGTATAAAGATTAGGAAAAATACTAATAACACATTTCATTATTCAATGAAATTTTGATGAAAACTACAAGATCTCATTAAATAAGTGATATTTACTAAAATTTTGTGATATCAATAAAGTTTACTGAGTAATAGAAAAATGTTCAAAAGGGTGTATAAGTGGTGGTGTTCCTAGCCTTTTCCAAAGACATTTTGTTCATTTTAGACTGCACTTTGTAAACAATATTATATCATGTTTTACTCCTGTATATATACTATTAATACGTTTGGACTGGACTGTATCATGTATGCTCCACTGGGATCACTCTTCTGGTTCTTCCTTCATTCCCATATTTTCTTTTCCACTCCCATAACATAAAAGGTGACCAAAGTGCCTTTATCTTTGTCATTTGAAGTTATATACTAAATTATTTAATGTGGAATACTGTTGTGATTACGTAATCCGAAATATTGTTTTGGATTATATAAGTTGAAATATACTTTTGGATTTAGTAATTCATAATTCATAATTATATTTCGGATTCATTAATCTGGGATCATATTCTATATTATTTATTCTGGAACTGTATTTCATATACTTGAGTCTTAGTTTAAAATTTGGAATATTGTACTAGAATATTTTAAATTGTGTAATTTATAAATATTTTAATTTGCGTCATTTAGAATTTTAAATATAATTCTGAATTTTTTTAACGTAGAAGATCGTTTCAGTTTAGAAACATATAATTTGAAAGATGTTTGACATATTTTAAAAGTAGTGAGGACTTTTATTTAGGTAATAGATAAATGTATTTTTCGTAAATGTATTATTAGGAGAACAAAGTGCAGGGTAAATGGAAGAATTGACCCGCTAAATATATGTATAAACTAGAGCTTATCTTCCTCGCCTTAAGGCTTTATTCATGCATCTTTGTGGGTTTGGAAAAGTTTAAAATGTCTGTGCTTTATATTTTTTATTTCCAAAATTTGAAAGTATGTTGTGGATTTTTGTAACTTAGATGTGTATTTTAGGTTATATAACTCAGAATATATTTTTAGATTAGAAAATAGATTCTTAAAATCATTCGTATTTTTGAATTACAAAATCTGAAAACATACCTTGAATTATACGACTAAAATATATATTTGAATTATGTAATTTATAATATATTTTTTATTTAAAAATATTTTTTAAATTGTGTAATCTAAAATATGTTTTTAATCTTGGATTAGCATAATTTAAAATGAATTTTCAATTATGAAGTTTAAAATATTTCCCAATATGAATAATTTACTTTCCAACAGTTATAAAAAGTGTTGAAAAAAAAAAGTATCAGCTCCTAAAAGAAATTGCCTAAACTTGAATAGGATGGGTTAAATACTGCCAGGAGAAGGAAAATTAGGTGGCTTAAAGATTTATAATATTCTTTTAGTTCCTTCTGTTGTAAAATTAAAATTAATATTTATAATATTTTGTGGTTTATATTTTAGTTGGATGATGATAATGTAGGGTCATCATTATCAGGCAACAATACAAATTATTCCTGTTTATGTTTGTTTCTTTATAGCTTTTATGGCAGTTCTTAGGAATCCAAGAGTAAGTAGGCCTTAGCTTCCTGTCAAATAGAGCTTTCAGCAGCTTAATTACTCAGTTCCACCTGTGAAGGACCCCAACCAAGGGAGATTGGTTTATTGTACTGCTGGATTCCTGAAACCAATGATACATTTTGATAGGAAGCTAAAACCTACATACTCTACTATGTCTGTAATCTACCATTTAAAATGTAAAAAAGATAATCACAAACATGAACATTTTTCATCATTGATAAGTAAAGAGGACTACACAATGCTCTTTGCATATATAAAGTCAATATGGGAGTGCTACACTGTCATTGATACCAGATAGCACAATAGATCTTAAAGGAAATAATGGTTGAGAATTAAGAAGGTTTTATTCATTTGAGGGTAGAATGGCTTTAAAGGAGGTAACTTCAAATTTGTATATTTTCTATTTATATAATTTTTTCTTCTGGATAAAAAAACCTAAGATATACAGTAACTAAATGATGATAGTTCAAAGTGTCTAATTTAAAAAAAAAGTAATGTATAAATTAAATATTATTTTTAATATTATCCTATAAAATTCTTAAACCACTTAAACTTTTTTTCAGGTTATTTTCATTTCAAGTTGTGAGGATTTTCAAAATAATCGTCACCGTCTTTTTTAGAAAACTGATATTTTGACAAAAACTATACAATTATTACAATATAATTATATTTGTTAGACATTTTTCTTTTTAATTAGACTCTGGCCTTCTTATAGATAAAGAATAAGAGCATTTGCATATGAGGCTTTGTTGTCGTGAAATAAGACTTGTTTTACTTAATCTGTTTTTACAATAAATTTTAGGTTATTTCTTTGTCTATGCCTGTGGTTTCTTTATGCACTTTTAAATTGTTCATGTTTTAGATTTTTATTATAAAATTTAAAAATATATTATAAATTCTTCAATTCAAGAAAATATATCTAAATTGTACGACCTATTACACATTTCATAAACATATTATAAAAATATAATATTTTTTTATGCAGCATACATTTTGAAATTGTTCAATGTAAAATAGTTCTGACACACAAAATAAGTAGAAAACCAGTTGGCCTGTTCTGACCACAGCCTTGAATTAGTTCAATTTAAGAGCTCTGTGATGATATATGAAGGTGATGATAAAATTAGAAATATGTTACTAAAAAGAAGAATACGGTTTGAGTTATAATTTAATGGCGATTTTACTGCTTTATCCGTGTGCCAAGGTTATGAAAAGAAAAGGTGTCTGTAAAAAGTTAAAAACAATTGCTGAGATGTTGGAACATGGCACCACAAAAGGATAAAGTCATCACCATCACCATGTGATTCTTCTAAATCCATCAAACCGTTAACTAAAGTTTTTGCATGCAATCATACAGCATCTTCAACATTTAGGGTTTGTCAAAAGTGGTCAAAATTATTCTTCAAGTAATAATCAAACTGAATCATTTTCTGAAATTTCTGATCAACTGCTACTTTGTGTCCACTACATTTTATTTTTCCAATCACTTCACTCATACACAAACATGCATAAGTTGATCTCAGATTATGGAAAACTCAATGCATTTTATTATTTCTTCTATAATGTTTCATTATCAATTTCTTAATCATTTTTCCTAGGGTAAATGATACTAAAATTAATTCTATTTTTAGTTTATTACACTGTTTTTTTATTAAATTTAACTTTAGTACGTTGTTAATGCAATATTCTCTTTTTGACATATTGTTAATGCATATCTCATTGACATATTTACACTTTTTTTTTAGTGAATATATAATATATTTATTCAATATGTTGGCTATGCATTGATGAGTGATACTGTGAAAAGGTTTTACAATATTAAAACCAATTTTGAAATAAAATGACAATATTCTTTATTTTGATTATTATATATTTTTTAGCGGCTACCTTTTTTTACATTTTTTATTGATGAACAAATGGTTTAAAAACATAAATAAAAATTTTTATGACAAAAATTATTATAAAAAATTCAGCATATGTTTTTAAATATTTTTAAAATATTTCATAGTGTATATATAATATTCTTTTTCAAAATAATTTTACAACTTTATCACAAGTTACTTTCACTCTGGGCTTCTTTCAACCTACCCACTGAATTTCAAATTTGGTTAATCTTCAATTATCTTCTCTAAATTTATTGGGAGCGTGTTCTATTTTGTTCTTTCTTTTTGTAATTTTCAAACATGTTACTTCTTAGCTACCAAACTGTCTTTATCTTTTCTTTTTCTATTTTCAAAATTTGAGATACTTGCTAAGAAGAAAAAAGGAAACTTCCTAAGAGATTTTCTGATTTTTTAAAAGGAAATTTCCAAAAAATTTGAATTCTTTTATAGTTATACATTATCTCAAACAAATTATTAGTTAGTCCTATTGAAATCTTAAACATTTGAATGTCTGTTTACTTGTTTAAATGATCTCAAATTACACACAATTCTAACAAATATTCTTTGTTTCTCAATTAAAAAACAATTAATTTACTCTTTGTCTACATGTCCTAGCTCTTGTTATTTCTTAAAAACATAGCACCACCCTTTTATTTCATTTATCCACGAAAATTTTGGTTAGAGGTGATCTAAGGTTTCAATCAACTTATTTACTCAACCAACTAAACCCAATCAAAGGTTTTTTTTTTATTGGTTTGGTTGTTTGATTATATATATATATATATATATATATATTTATTTGTCCATTTAAGTATTGATCTCATTTTTCATTACACTTGTTTAAAATTGTCCTTTAATCTAGTTTCTTTATTGTAAAACCATAACCCAACTTTGTATCAAGAATATTCAACCAATTGTTGATGATGGTAAGCATTTGAATTAGAATAGGAAGAAGAGTGGAAAAAAAAAGGGACATAAGGTTAGAGCAATTTATTTATACATTAAAAGTGTACTCTACTCAACTAAAATAAAATTATTTGTGTCGCTTACTTCGAAAAAGAAGAAAAAAAATTATTATATCAATTTAACTTAATTTGATTCGCATACAAATGTTGCTAACACCAACAAATTGTTAAGGTAGATTGAGTGAAAAGCTATTAACAAAAACTAACTACAAAAAGAATACAAAGAAGTGGTTTGAATTAGGTGAGGAAAAAGAAATACAAAGAAGTGGTTTGAATTAGGTGAAAAAGAAAAGGAATAAGTATAATTTTTTGTTATTAGTAATTTAATTTAATTTATTATTTAATATTTTAAATCATTATTATTATTATAAAAAAATTATTATAATTAGTTATGATAATTTCTCACATTTTTTTCTTTATTTATATATAAAAATATGTGATCATTCTCTTCATACATTTTACTTTTTACATCTTTGATAAGAAAGAACAACCTTGTCCAACTTTCTTCTGCATCTATAGCTTGAAACGAATTATACAGAAATATACTTAAAAATAAAATTGAAGATTTATTTCCTTAAAATTAGAGATAACAAATTTAAATATCTAAATAAGATCTTTGTTTGATGAATATTTGATTGAAAATAATTTAAATAACAATTATTTACGCTATTGTTATCTATTGTATATGATTATGTAGTATTATAAACATGAATTTAGGCCATGCTAGATAGTTTAAAGGAAATAACTATAAATTATTTGTTCTACTAACACATTTCCTTGAATTATGAATCTAAACCCTCACTTTAATAACATCAAACCTATAACAAAAGAATTGGGAATTTTTTTCCCCTCAATATATCTTTTAAAAGATATTATCTAATTGATCCAATTGTCATTTTATTTTTCCGAATAGAGATGTTGATTATAGTAGTTAGGAATTTGGCTTATGAGAAGTCAAATTTTGAACTAATTTTTTTATCCGAACGAAATTCGACTATCTGAAAATTTAATTTTGGGAGAGATTTTTTCTATAAATATTTTTAAAAATTTAAAATAAGAAAATAAATTGAAATTAGAGAAAAATAATTTAAATTATTTAATTAAAAATGTTGAGATTAAATTTTAATTGTTTGAGATAAGTAAAATAAAAAAATAATAAATTTGAGGGTGAGTAATTTTTGGTTTTGTAATATTAGTTTTGTGATATAATTTGAAATTAATTTTTTTATTATTGGTTTGTTAAAAATAAAAAATAAAAAATAAAAAATTTATAATAGAAAATATAATTTAAATTTGTAATTTTGCATTAAAACAAATACAGTGATTTAAATAAAATAAATATTATTTTGGGTGGTGTAAAAGTTTGAAATAAAATTTTATTAATATAATAATTTTTGCTGTTATGTCTACCATGATAATTACTTTTTTTTTATGTTTAAAAAATTTAAAAGGAAATTTTAAGATTTTTAATAATGCATTCGAAATGTAAGATTATTTCAAAAGGATTACTAAAAAATATATTTGACATTATGAATTTGATAATAAAAAATGAAAATGATTAATAATGACTCTAGTGTTAAAAGTAAATTTTTAAAATGTCAAATTAATAAATAATTCATAATTCGAATATAATAACCTTTTAAGCTAAAATTTATTAATAATTTTATGTAATAAATTTTAAAAATTATATATATATATATATATATATATATATATATTTATTGACTATCAATTAAAATTTAATTTATTTGATAGTTAAAAGTAGAATAAAAGAAAATATATGAATTGATAGAAGATAAATATTATTTAAATAAAACCGATATACATTTCATCAAGTCAATGTAGATATTATTATGTAATTCCTACACTAATTCATTGGGTGTTATTTTATATAAATGCTTAGTTTAGACAAATAACTTAATGTGGGTGATTCCTCCCTGGGTACTTGATAAAGAAATTAAGTACTTTTTTAATAATTTATAATTTGTGTGATTTCAAAATCATTTTGTACTTGCATTGAATCGTATACAAGCTTTCGATTAAGAATTATTCTAACTGAAGGTAATAGTTAATCTCCATAATTTGTTTTTGGTCTAATATTATAGTATTTTAGATATAATGTTAAAATATCTTATTAAAAAAACATTTGTGTGAGATTGTCAAAATGCTAATCAATATTTGTTTTAGTTCAATGAATGAGTTTAAGTCTAAGAATTGAAATGTTATTCCCAACTTAAATGTATAATATTTATAAGAGAGTCTCTTCTTTGGAGTGCCACTAGGTACTTTAACTATTAACCCTAAACAAAGAACTTAGGATATTATTTACGTATTAACCCTAAACCCTAAACAAAGAACTTAGGATACTACGAAACAAATTCTAAAATCAAAGGATTTGGTTTTGTTTTAGAAATTCCTAAATTTTTGGTATCATACCATCTTTCTTCCACTAATTATTTTGATAGTTTTAAGTTCGATAACTACATCGTTTAAAGAATTATTTATATCCATCTAATGACATATCTAATACTTATCTTATATTTTATTGTAAGGCACACTTTTTTTTTTTATTCGAATTAAAACTGAGTTCTAAGAGAAAGATATTCTTCTTAAGACCGACCATTAGATTTAAAACGATATAATAATAATATATCATTATTATAACTGCGGTTATTATCATTAAAATTGTTAACTTTTAAATTTTTTATTCATTCACTTTTTCTACAAACTATTATAATAATAATAAATTTAATTCTAAATTATACAAAACCAATATCACAAAACAAAAAGTTATTCACCATTAAATTATTTTCTTTGTTTTCTTAAACCAATTAAAATTTAATCTTTAATTGTTTTAAATTATTTTTTTTCAAATTTCAATTTCAATTTCTTATTTAGTAAGTTTTTAAATTTCTCTCCTTTTCCAAATAAAAAAATTAAAAAATCATTTTAGAGTTATGTTGGGAAAATATGAAAAGAAAACTAAAGAAATTTTTCAAGAATAAGAATGGAATCAAATCTATACAAAAGAATGACAGTAAATTCAATCTAAAACCTTAAGATATAAAATTAAAAAATACTAATTTTAAAAAAAAATAAAAAAACTGATCCACTCTATTTTTTATTTTTTTTATTGAAAATAACAAATAACATGATTAAATAAATTATTGGTGGGAGTTAGCAGTAGTACGGTGAGTTTGGAAAATGGCATCAGGAGCAGACAACAAGTGGCACCGAACATGCACAATTGTCATACTAATCAAAACGCCATGAAATGACATGCGTACCCTCAGGGGGTCCTAGCCGTTACATCGCCTCACAGTACCACTTTACACATTGGTCATTTCAAAACCCGGAAAGGGCATTTTGGTAACTAACCACTCATCACTCAACCTCCTTCTTCCTTTGTAGTTTTCCCCCTCACTCACTCCCACTCCCATTTCACTTCCTTCCATTCCCAAATTCCAATCACACCACTTCTCTCTCTCTCAGGTTAGGGTTAGGGTTTACTCCGATCATGGCTTCGTCTTCCTCCGATCCCGGCAAGTCCGCGGAGACGTCGGAAGCGGCGGTGGCAACCGATCAGCTCTTGCTCTACCGCGGATTGAAGAAAGCGAAGAAGGAAAGAGGCTGCACCGCCAAAGAGCGCATCAGCAAAATGCCTCCCTGCGCCGCTGGAAAACGCAGCTCAATATACCGCGGTGTCACCAGGTAGTTACTTAGTTAGTTCGGTTTGGATGAAATGAATGCAGTTTTTTTCTCGGAAGTTGAAGCCGATCGACTAATGGAATGGTTGCGAGGGTGAAATGAATATGTGTCTTGGATTTTTGTTAACGGAATTTTGTGGATGATTGATTAGGCATAGGTGGACTGGTCGTTATGAAGCGCATCTTTGGGATAAGAGTACGTGGAATCAGAATCAGAATAAGAAGGGGAAACAAGGTTTGGTTTGTTTTGTTCTTCGTCTCGGGTTTGGACTTGTGTCTGGCTGAAAATGCTGACCTGTTTTGTTTTTCCCGTTGTTCGGAATTGGTTCGTTGGGGAATGGTTCGTTCGTGCTGGTGCCAGTTTACTTGGGTGAGTTTGCAATGCGGTGCTCCGTTCGCATGTGTTAGATCATGTTTGGATAAACTTCGAAATAAAAACGTGTAGGAGAAGAAATGACAAAATGGATTATACTTATTCTTTATTCTTTATGTTAAAATCAACATATACACACCTCTTGGAGAAATTAGATGCAAGAACCTGTGTATGGGATAATTTAATTTAGTAACTTTCTTATCTTGCTCTCTTCTTTAAATGTACATGGAGAAGTTTATCCATATATGGTCTTATTTTTCTGCTTATCATCATTGAAATTTCTCGTGCTGCATCCCTTTGGAAGGTAATGATGTTAGTTGCTGATGGATTTTGGATAGGGGCATATGATGACGAGGAAGCCGCTGCTAGAGCTTATGATCTTGCTGCTCTCAAATACTGGGGTCCAGGGACTCTCATTAACTTTCCAGTAAGTTAATAAAAATTGTGTCCTATTAGTTATGTATTATAACTATTGACTATTTGGTACAATATCTATGATGCTTCTTTGCCTAATGTATTAGGTAGCATAAGATGGAATTATTTTGTTGGTGACTAGGTTTTGATAGTGGAGACTATAGATCCGGTGCCGTTTGATTGGAAAAGGGTGTTTGTTATTGTCTCTGATGAATATAGTAATTTTTTGTAGCACTTTTGATGTGTGTGCTGCAGGTGACTGACTATACAAGAGATCTTGAAGAAATGCAGAATGTGTCGAGAGAAGAGTACCTTGCATCTTTACGGCGGTGTGTGTATGCTTAAAAATGTTTTATATATCATGTATCCAAGCTGCTGCTTACACGTGATGCTTTCTGCAGGAAGAGCAGTGGTTTTTCTAGAGGTCTATCAAAATATCGTGGACTCTCAAGGTGTGTGAATCTATCAAATCTCTTTTACTGAAGCTGTCAGGAAATTAACTTCTTATCTATATCCACATCTCCTTGGGTTTGGGTGCGTATGTATGGGGAGCTAGTTCTTCTGCTTTGTTACACAGCTACAGATTTTTATGATCTGGTATAGCTGTCATTCATCTAGTGTATAAAATCTGATGTGGATTTGACTGCTAACTTAAACGTTCATCTTGCATGTGGTGCTAACAAAATTAGTCGATGGGAGTCGTCATATGGCCGCATGTCTGGATCTGATTACTTCAATAGCATGCATTATGGTATGTTATAATCAAATTTAAAGTTCAAGTTAATCTTCTAGCGAACAGATTTATATGAACCACGTTCATTTGAGCACCACCTATGCCTATTGGAAAAAACAAAATAGTATTTTCAACTATTTTCACCAGTTTTATCTGGTAGGTAACTATCATCTCACTGTTTTACAACGTTAAAGGTGCAGGGGATGATTCAGCAGCAGAAAGTGAATATGTAAGTGGTTTCTGCATAGAAAGAAAGATTGATTTAACAAGTCACATCAAATGGTGGGGATCTAATAAGACTCGACATTCTGACTCTGGTACAAGATTATCAGAAGAAAAAAAACTTGGTTCTGCTGGAGATATTTGCAGTGAACTAAAGCAGTTGGAACAGAAAGTTCAACCTACAGAACCTTATCAGATGCCACAGTTAGGCAGGCCACACAATGAGAAAAAACAAAAAAGTTCTTCAGTCTCTGCCTTAAGTATCCTTTCACAATCTGCTGCTTACAAGAGCTTGCAAGAGAAAGCGTCAAAGAAACAGGAAAATAGTATTGACAACGATGAGAATGAAAACAAAAATACAGTCAACAAATTGGATCATGGAAAGGCAGTTGAGAAACCATCAAATCATGACGGAGGCAATGATCGCCTTGACATTGCAATGGGAATGAGTGGAACAATGCCTCTTCAAAGAAATCTCTACCCTTTGACACCGTTCTTGTCTGCACCACTTTTGACAGCTTACAATACTGTTGATCCAATGGTAGATCCTGTTCTCTGGACGTCTCTTGTTCCCGTACATCCTGCTGGGCTTTCTCGTACGGCTGAGGTTGGTATAATGACCAAGTGTTTTTACTTTATTGAAATTGCATGAAAAGTTCTTTAAGAGAGCTAAAATAGTAGAGAGCCGTATGATGGTCCATTTTATAGAATCATGCCAACTGATATCAAAACAAATAATTCATCAAATTCGGGAGAAAACCCAGTATTAGAAACAAATATTATCTGCCGGAGTTTGTGTGAGTATATCAACTAAAATTTGTTGTCAGTAAAATCTAATTATCACCTATAATAATCTTTTTTAAGCCTGGTGATTACATGATTTCCTATGCTATTAAGCCAGCATGGTAGAGTCAACAAATTTAATTTGTAATTTCTTGGATCAATATGGTGAATGTAAAGCTGAACATTTACGAGTGATTTTCACTTCTTCTAAGCCTTTTAACGCAAAAAAGGTCCCTTTCTCTTCGTGTTGATACAATGTGGAGAACCTATGAATGAAATTTTGAATTACAGAGCCAGAAGTTGTGATTTTATATACATTGCTACTTTTTAGAGCCTTCTATTACTTCTTGGAGGTTTCGCTGCCCAAAATTTTCTTATTATCATCTAACAATTTAAAGAGCAACACACACTAGCTTTTTCTGACAATAATAAGGCGGGTTGGGGAGGACAATAATTGTTCAATTCAAAATCGTCTGTTACATGAAAAGATTGTATATGGTAAGATCAGAATTGCTTGTAACATTCTTGTTAATTCACGTGCAGGTTACCAAGACAGAGACCAGTTCAACGTACACAATGTTTCAGCCAGAGGAATGATTGGAAATTTGAATTTCTAATTGAAAAATGGCTCAAAGGCAAGCACCTGAAAGCTGGGCCCTGTATCAAACAAAGAACAGCATTTTGGTCTGAAGTGCTGAAGCAGGTCTACTAAGAGAATGCTCTCCCATGGCCTTTTTTGCAAGATTACATGGGTTTTTAGAGGTCACAGAAAATAATATATTACCGTGGTTTTTCATCGATGATAGAATATAGAATTAGCACGAATCTTTTCATTTCAAGTCAGATATGTATCAGTTAACATCTCCATCATGTAAATGCAGTCAGAGTTAGATAAAGTTTGATTTTATGCGGAATGTTCTGTACAGAATAAGAGGTAGAGTTATGCAAGAACATGTTCATTTAGCGTGCGAGTTTATCAGGCGCTATTTTCTTATGCAGGATTGTCTGGGTTTAATCGTAGAATGTCTAACAAATAGATGTCTAGAAGTTTAATTTCAGAATATACAAATAAATTTGTAGTTTAATTTTGGAACATGCAATATATATAATATATATATCCGAAAGTTTAATTTTTGGAGATTATTTAATTTTAAACTATGTAAGTAGAGATTCAAAATTTAGATTCCATAACAATCAAAGCAAATTTGGGCAATTGCTTCCTGCAACCCCTTCAAAATTTGAACCTGCATCTCCATAATTTTTCAAAAGTGATTTCTGGATTACTTATCCTGAAATTTGTCTGGGACATGGCATACTTTTTGAAATTTATGAAACATGTTAGGATTTATCAAATATATAGGATGAGATTTTTGAAAAAAAAATCATTCAAAATAAATTTTTTAGAACACATGAAATATATTTTGAGCCAATTTTTTTAGGGCAATTCCTTCCTGCACCCCCCAATTGCTTCCTGCACCCCATCAGTCACATAATATACCACAATCTACCATAATTGCCCTCACATAATATACCACAATCTACCATAATTGCCCTCACATAATATACCACAATCTACCATAATTGCCCTTGTCAGTAATGAAAAAGGTGAAATTGTTGCAGCTGTATTTTCCGACAACAGCAGTGGTAACGGACGTCGGTGGTAGAAAAGAAGGAAGTGACGGACGTCGGTGGTAGAAGAGAAGGAAGAGAAGGGTGTCTGGCAACATTTTGAGGTAAGTGAGTTTATGTTTGAGTGCTTTAATGACTGTTGTAGGGGTGCACAGGAATTGTTGAAATAGGTTGGAAAACGAAATCCGTAAGAGACTACGGGAGTGCGAAATCGTCTTACCAAAAACCATTTCCGTAGTAGTGCGGGGGTGGGAAAAATGCTTACGGAAAAGTACTTCTGTAGTAGAGATAGAAGTGGGAAAGTGACTTACGAAGAAGGTTTTCAGTAAGAGAGCGTTTCAATAACACAAAACCCTTTTATGAAAAACGTTTTTCATAATACAAAACCCTCTTATAGGAAATGTTTTCCATGATACAAAAACCTCTTAGAAAAATATTTTCCATAATACAAAATCCTCTTATGGAACATATTTTTCATAATACAAAAACCTCTTACGAAAAATATTTTCTATAAGAGATTTCACATCCCCACAACTCAATCTCTCCCAAAAAATATTTTCTGAAATATCTTAACCTCTTTTGTCTTCATTAACAAGATAAATGTCCATTCACATATTCTGATGGGGTGCAAGAAGCAAATGTGGGATTGCAGGAAAAAATTGACTGGGTTTGTGAAACAATCTTTGAAGAGCGTGCAGTGGCAACAGTGGGACTGCTTCTTCCTGCACCTCCATATCATCTTTTTGCACCTCCATAGTCTAGGCAAATTTACCGTGTAACCCTTTTTAAAAAATTTCATACCCATAATACCTCCACCACCCTTCACATCCTTTCTTCCTCCACTTTACTTGCACCCCATTCGAATTCCACTGCACCCCATTCAAACTCCACCGACGGCGGCTACACCTCCACCTCCACTGTCAATACTCGTATCTCACTTTGCCACTGCAGATCTACATTGAGTGCACTTTGATTGTTGGTTGCTAGTGTTGGTTCTCCATTCTTGGTTCTCCATTCACGGTTTTCACAAACCACAACCCACAAACCTCCACTTACATCATTTTGGCACCCATTCAAGCAATTGAAAGGAAGGTAAGCATCATTGTAAGTTTAATTTTAGATTGTAGAGGTTGGATTAGTGGCGGAGGACGGCGGTGGTGGACTTTTTTTTTTACTGTTAAACTGTTCTACGGTTTGTAGAAAACGTAAGTAATTCAAAACTTCTCTTCTGCGGTTTGTACAAACCGTAGAACAGTAGAAATTTTTTTTTGTTCTGCAGTTTGTACAAGCCGCAAAAGAGAAAAAAAATTTCTACTGTTCTACGGTTTGTACAAACCGCAGAAGAGAAAAAATTTTCTACTATTCTACGGTTTGTACAAACCGCAGAAGAGAAACAAATTTTCTATTGTTCTACGGTTTGTACAAACCGCAGAAGAGAAAAAATTTTGATATGCGGTTTCTACAATCCGTAGACTTCTGTCATACACCTATGCACCTACGAGTTGTATAAACCGTAAGCTCTTATAAATGTTGATTTAACTACGGTTTCTACAATTCGTTAGTGTCTAATATCCTGATTTTAAACCTACGACTTATAGAAACCGTAAATATAAAATTCTTACGG
>Ga0099825_1002687_pt1 | contig 23698 bp, 10 predicted proteins | sample SiratroredBW_FD_76838 | JGI IMG/M metagenome (GOLD analysis project Ga0099825, IMG submission 76838) | Root nodule microbial communities of legume samples collected from California, USA - Siratro red BW | ecosystem: Host-associated > Plants > Roots > Nodule | place: USA: California | collected... | reverse complement strand
CACTGCCCCACTGCCCATTATTTCATCACTCCCTCATCCAAACCAAACATAATGCTCCATATGCAACCCACCAACCTCATCACAATTCCGTAGCACTCACTAATTTCAACTCTATTCTATTTCTCCTAACTCATAATTAAACTCGAAAAGGCATTATTATAATGACTTTTTAGATACAACAGTATAAGTGGACTTAAAAAGGATGCGTGGATTTATTGATTTGTACTCAAGGGTTAATTGCGGTGCTCTGAATCTTGCAAAGTAAAAGTCCTTGATACAATGCACTGAAAGCATTAATATTCAAATAGGTAGGTTTAAGATCGTGTTGGATTGTGTTGAGGGAGCAATAGATTCGTGGAATAAAAAAATACTACTGCTAGTACCATATAACAGCACAACTGACAGTTGTTTAACTCATTGTTAATCACAATTATTGACTCTTATCATACTTAAACCCACTTGTGCTTTGTTTGGTGCTTTGCTTAGCTTAGTCATGACCTTAATTTTCATTGAAATCAGAGCACTTAATCTCAACCTGACCACATTTTGACATGACCATTCCCCTACCCCTCTTGAAAATCTGAAAATGACACATTGTATTGGTAATGCTTCCTTTGATGTAATGGATGAAAATTGAAAATTCAGAAGACAAAAGAGGGCACGTGCACACAAGTCAATGTTAGTACCCTGTTTTTCCAAATCACGCTGTAATTGTGATAATCATCATGAATTGTGCATATAATTATCTAAGATTAAGAATTTAATTGCCTGCAAGTACCTGTTGTTGTACTTTGATCATTTAGACTATTTTTGTGTACGATGCAGTACCGGTTTTTATCTTTTTTTGAAGTTCTTCTTCCAGTTATAGATTTCAATTTTTCAGACAAATAAATCTACCATCACAAAGTCAGAGACCAGCATGGTGATTATTTTCTAAAATATTAATTACTATCTTTATAGAAATAATCAATAGGCTAATCTGTTGTTGGGAATTTTAAATTTAAACTCCTTTAACTTGCTTGATTCATCCATTGTTGCAGATCCAGCTAAAATTTAACTGAGTAGGAGATAAACAAGAAACGATGGGAAAATTTCATTAGCATGGAAGCATGAGATTTACATATGAACATCTGATAGAAGGGAATAAAAAACCCCAATTTGTACATACAAAAGGATCAAAATTTTGGTAGCTGGTTGTTTTTGTGCGATCGGGTTGAAAGCGAAGCTAGTGTGCAAGGTGAGAAAGTGAAGCAGAGGATCTGGTTCTGTTGCGAGAGAAGATGGAAGCAACAGAGTTTGCAAGACCCACAACAATTCCAACCTTGACTTGTCCACGCTTTGGAATTGGACGCCCAGAGAACCTCCTGGGGATGCTCCTTCCATTCATCATGCTGCTAGCTCTTGAACCTGCCATTTTTGTTTTCTTTGTTTGGTGAAGACGAACAGGGTGAGCTCTTAGATCAGAAGACAAAGTGTGCTAGTGCTTTCGTTTGTTATGTTTGGTGTTAGAAGTATGTGTGAGAAATGGTGACGATGGATTTGTTTATATAGTATTGAGGTTGACAAAACGACCCTTGTTTTGGAAAATATTTACAGGAGTGCCACTGATTTTGACCATTTTGACCCTGTCTTGGTGCGGTCTTTTCTTGCTGCCCAAGTGTTGGCCAGGGATAGACACGACACAAACAGTGGTACGTGCACAGTGCAACCATGTTTCTTTAAGGAAAAACAAATTAAATATACGGATAATATTTTTTAATTGTAAAGAAAAAATAGAACAAAATGAAAATTAGCTTTATAAAATGAAATTATAAAAAAATATTTTTCTTTAACGTGTAATTATATTCTTTTTATTTCTTTTTAATGGAATAAATAACGAGCAAATTAGATTCATCTGGTTTAAAAATACAACTCTATATGAAGTCAAATCGGAATTTCTTTTAATTGTTTACAATATTATAATAATTAATATAAATGAGTTTATATCAATCAAGATGTAGATTAATGAGAGAAACCATTTTATAAAAAAATAATATTTTTCAAAATGCATCCATGAATTAAAATTATATTCATTATACATATCAAATTATTATATCCAAAATCATATTTAAATTTAATAATGTGTTATATTTTTATTTTATTTTTTTTAAATTAAGCTGATCAAAAACTCGAATAGAATCCCTCCAGACAAAAGATTACAACTCAAAGATATACGGAACCAGTATGAAATGGGCAAGAACTGAAATTTGACGTTTGCTAATGGCAGGAGAAGCAAGACAGTGTTTTGGGACCCCACATTGTCCCTAGATAAGGATCGATTGGTCCCACCTCTACCTTAAATTGGATTGGATTCATTCCAGTGCCAATCTTCTCTTCAAACGTTACATTGTTTGTGGACATTTTTGATGGCTGCTGCATCACAAATCATGACATCAATTGGTCCAATATGGAAAAGGAGATTGTGAAGTTATGTGGAGGGCATTAAAAGCACGTTGCCCACGAGTCCTGCCAAATTTGCATCATCACTCACTTCTACACGTGTCATCAATGAAATAAATCATTTCAATTGCTGCATTTGCATCACGCACTTTTTACAATCTGCTTTGATTAATTGTTTCCTGGAGTGATGAGTATTGTTTAGATATACATAATATATATGCTATTGAAATTATTTCTACTTCATAAAACCATAGATTATAAAGCTCTCTATACTCAATACACTATTTATTTTTCTTATTTTTTTTATTTTCTTGCAATTATACTTATGTTCTTGGAAAAGATGAAAAAAAAGAGAAAGAGTGAAGTTTTGAGGGGAGTTTGCCAAAAAGGTAACGTGAGAAGAAGAAAAGAAAGCATAAGTCACGAGAAGGAAAAAGTAATGTGGGGGTGATGACAGTGATAGGAAGTAAAATATCTTGGGAACTCGTTTGGTAGTGATAAAATCTAATATAATGGATCCATAACTTTTTTTTTCATAGTGAGTTCAGCACACTAAATAAATTTAACATTTGAAATATTTTTAATGGAAAATCTAACACTATTATTGTTTTATACTACTACCTTGGTGCATATTTTTCAGGTGGAGAATCTCATTGCTAGTGCTTATTTCCACTGTCTTGTTCTTATCGTAATTAGTTACTAATTAATGCTTTCTTTTTCTTCTGAAAGCCTTGTCTTTGACTTGACAACCGACAGCGACACATAGTGTACAAGTTCAGTGTTCATAGTCAATTAATTTCAACCAGCTCTTTTTTATAAGGACATGTAAGAAAATACAAATTATTTCGTAAAATTTCTCTTTAAAATTTCTTTAATCTTTATTTATAACTAATTTATTGAAAATTTCACATTTTTATTTCTTAAAAAAACTTTATAGAAAAAGTTCCTATAATAATTTTCTTAGACTAAGGAATTGGCAAAATAAATGCGAAAATTGCCTTGATCAATTAATACGTTCTCTTACATGCCCTTCTTCTATGTCCACAAAAGCATTGCATGTAGACACGTTCTTTTTGGAGTAATAAATAGTCATCTTACTATTGTACGGAGGATTCTTTTTCCACCTTTTTTCTTTTATTTATATATATTTTCAAAGAAAGTTGTATGCCTGTAAGTCTATTATTTAAAATTTTAAAATAATATTAGCTTATCCTTAATAATATCTTTTTATTATTTCTGAATTTCGAAATTGATTTGAAGTTATAAAATCAATGAAATGAATGAATATAGAAAGAAAGTACTTCCTGGATTGATTTCAAATTGATTTTAAAATTTACTTTTTAAATACTTTTAGACTTTCCATTGAATGAGTTTAGTTAAAAGATTTCTAACACAAATTATATATATATATATATATTTTGACAGTGACAATTATAAAAACTACATTATGTATTTAATCAAAAGTTTATCAATACTCTTCAAAAGTTATAATAATTTAAAACATGAAATGCATATAAACCTTTGTGAAAAAAAAAATCTTATAACTTTATTTAATCAATTACAAATTTATTATATTTTCCAGGGCAATTTTCTTCGTAGTAAATCTAACTTTATTTAATAATAGTTGTTGTAACTAGGCCCAGATCGTAGTGGGCTCATTAGTTCTATTCAGCTTTTGGGTTTGCTAGTGACGAAATAAAAAAGAAATGTGAGTTCCCTTATTCTTTAACAAAACAGATAACTACTTCTGTTGTTCTTTCTTAGAATATTTTAAGTGGAACTATAGATTCATCACTAAGTACAAAAGAATTATCTCATCTTCCAATAGTTTTATGTGATTGCAGAGTTTTGGATAAAAGAAAATAGCCTTTTGTTTTAGACCAAAATTCAATTCTTTCTATTATGCATATGTTCTAATGTATTGAGATTAATTTTATCATACTCTCGTTTACGCTTAATTCTTAAAATCAATTTTATTAAAATTATCTTTACCAAATTGACAACAATACTGTACATTATGAGATCTGAGGATGAATATATAGTTTTAACGATTTAATCTCTCATTTAATTTTTATAATTGTACAAACTTTATTTTTACTTTTTATACTTAAAATCATTCCTTTTAATTCTTATACTAACTATTTTAACATTTTTTAGTTCCAAAAAATTTAAAAGACAAAAAAAAAATAAAAATAAAAGAATGCTGGAAATAATAGATTATTATTTTTTATTACTTGATTATTGAAACAAAAGTGACGAGAATATAATTAGTAATTAATATTAATAAAAATATATTTTTTATTTTTTACTTACTAAGAGTTTTATTTTAATTATCATGAAAATTACTATTCTTGAGGTCAATGTAGGTAAGAAAGGTCTGTTTTATATTGGTGATTATAACTTATTACATCATTAATAGACTTGTAAAATATTATCATTTATCATTATTAATATTGATGTATGTAGTCCAGTATAGAAAAAGTTCATTTCTTAGTATAAATATTGTGGTCAAGACCTTCTAAGCTTATTTTTATTAAATTATTTATAAGGGTGAGCTTAGGAGAATGAAATATGAGTTATTTATAAAAATTTATAATAAATTTTCTCTTTAAAATCTTTTAAGACTTTTTGTGAGTTTTATTTTCTTATATGTTATCCAACTTTCTTATTTTATTTAATATTTAACTTTTAACTTATAGTTGAATATGTCGTTTTCATGTTGTGATAAAAATCTATGATAAAATCTAAGAGAAAATAAATAAAAATGATACACTGAAAATTCTGTATTTATTATAAATGAAAAGTTAGTGATATAAAGAATAAAGATCATAAATACTAAATCTTATGACCTTGAGTTGGAGCGCTCTTCTTGTTAAATATCCTTAATATTCTCTTAGCAAAATACAAACAATTTCAAGGGGTGGTAATGTTTTCATTTGGCTCCAATCTGAGCGGATGTGAGTTTTTATGTTCTTTTGTTAATGGATTTTCTTTATTTTGTGCATTTTTGTGAATGTTTGGTATGAACTTGATTATTTTATAAGAATGATTGAATGAATGCCTAGATCTTCTAGATTATGTATCCTATCCACGAAAGTTAAGATTACATTTATGTCTTACCGTGTTTGGATTTTAATTTTAAAGCAGTTGATCACAACTCCCTTCCCTTATGTTTTTCAATTGTATGTCTAAGTAATTGGTAAATAACTCGTTACATTTGCAAACAATGATAATATATCAGGATGCAAGAATATTTTAGAACTATCTATTATATTAAAAGACGTTTTATATGTCCCATAATTGAGTAATAATTTTATCTTTGTACAAAAATTTACAAAAATATTAAATTATTTAGTATTTCTTTATCTGCTTATTGTTTATTTCATGATTTTTTTTCTTAAGAAAGAGAATTTTAATTAATAAGGAGTAAAGTGGGTTATAACTTACAAATCCATAGATTAAAACAAAATAAAGTTCATAAGTCATAAACATCATAAATATGTATAAGTTTTCAAATATGACTTCAAATCTTATCTCTCATTCAAGTTCATCAAATTTTATTCTCTCATATATTTACTAAAAAATATTTTAAATATTTAAAATGTGATATTTGTAAATTGTAAAAGCATCATTATGTATCATGTCCCATTTATAATAAAAAAAGTAATTATTTATTAAATTAATTAACTGTAATGTTTGGATACCTATTTTATAATATATTTATGAATAAAATGGTTTGTTAGTTTTATTAAAGATTAGGTCACAATGTTACATACAATATGAAAAATAAATCTATGATACTTAATTTTTTGTTAACTTTTTCTATCTTGCCAAAATTAATTTTAAAAAAGCATAAAAATAATTAAATATAATAATAATAACTAGTACGTGAATGATGAATTTTTTATCATTTTGTTTCATAATGATATGAACTAATATATACAAATACTCCACAACAAAATGAATTTTTTTTTAAAAGTAGTTAGAGTTCTCCTTTTACAAATGTCTTTTTTCAAAACCTACTGAACAGAAATTACGTTAATTGCTATAAAAACTATTAATATCTTTATATATATATAACTTTTCTATATAGAAAGAAAATAAAAAAGAAAATCAAAAGTACAAATTTACTAATACAAGACAAAGAAAGGAAGAAGGACAAATGTATGAAAAGACTTCCCGTGAAAGAAATCACTAATTAGGTGATGTATTATGGTCCCAAACAATTTCGACATAATATATAGTTCAATGTTATTAATTATTTTTACAAATTAAAAATTTAAATAGATGTTATACAGAAAGTAATTACGATAAAAAAAACTAATAATTATTCTTTTGACCCAATTTTGGAGTTTTATAATAATAATGTGGAGAGATTTTCTTGGATTTAGTGATGCAACCCTTACTATCGAAACCCAAAATGAAATCTTGATAACAATCAACCACGATAATATGATATCATCCTTCCATATGCTTAACGTCATGAAAAATAAGAAGCTTTTCACATCAACGTTACTATAAGCCACAAAGGACCACCACTCCATAACATAATCTTTGAGTTATGCATCCACTGTTTTTGGGGTTTTTTTTTTCACCTTTCTTTTTTGTGTTCAGACTCATAATGCCATTATGCTTTTGCATGGCAGCATCAGATATGAGTTTTGTTAGCTTTCCGTAATAGACTCTTATTCGTGCACGCAATAACAAATCAACAATGGTGTTAAATCACCATACAGTGATGCCGATTACAAAATCTTCTAAGACAAACATATGTATTATTGGTGATATGTTAGTTTTAGGATTCATAAATAAAATAAAAGCTTAATTAGATTTAATTATATCATAAAGTTAAGTATTTTTTATTGAATTCTTATTAACAAAGTTAACTTGTGTGTTAGATATGATTAACCTTAATACATGATTAATGCTTAGATATGTGATCATCTATTTAATGCACGGCACAAAGTCTCAAATTACGAACATGGTTATGCCAATAAAGCACATAAGTAAGCATAAACATTGGTTTTAGATAGTGAAGCCTTTATAAAGTTTGTATCTATTTATTGTCGATTTGTGATGGGCCACAAATATTGACCCAATGGGCTCACTGATTAGTCGTATTTGTTGTTGCGGCTGAAGATAGGGTGATAAATAAGATGGAGTTATGATTGAGGTTATGAATTATAAAAGTAGATTGGGAATATATGTTTATTTTATAGTATGACCTCATTATGACTCAAATCTTACACAAGACAATGGTACATTCGTGGTAGAGTAATTATTAGGACTTTAAAACTTAGGGGGAAAAAATTACTGAAAAAACTAGTTCAAGAAGGTGAAGACATATCAATTTATATTGTGAGCATTTCAAAGAGAAATTGATGCTCTTTCACAGTATTTTTTTATTATTAGTTTTGATATAATCCTTTATGCATTACACAATCATCTTTCATTCTGCATTAAAACAAACACACCATTGATAACTTCTCTTAAAGCATCAATTTCATGCATTTAAGATTCTTTACTTTTTATTTTTGGTATATATTATTGGGTGCATCATTTTTCTGTTTTAAAAAACGATGCCCGAAATTATTAAAATGAGTAACTTTTTTAAAAAATTACGAAGTTGTGACTATTTTTAGTATTAAAATTATTATTTAAGTGATAATTTCTACTTTTTTAATGAAACTTGTCATCTAGTGACGATTTTATTTCTGAAGTTCTGTATTTTATTATATATATATATATATATATATATATATAATTATAAAAATGTCACAAATATTTTAAAATATAAAATAATGTATAAACTAATTACTAATATATAAATTATAATCAATTAAAATATTGGAATTTATATTTTAATTATAGTAGTGTTGTTTAAAAGAATATTTAGGCATTTAATTTTCTTAAGATGTAATTAGTTTTTTTGAAGGTGATAAAATGTTAATTACTTTTTTTAATTTGGACTTAGGTTGATTAAGTGAACACAGTGAATTTTGGTAATGTAATTAGAGAGAGAGAGAGAAAATTGAAATAAATTATGCAAATAGTTTAAAAATTTAAAAGGATGAGTTCATTTTAAAACATACTTTAATTAGAAAATAATATGTATAAGATAATTATTAAGATTGAAATTGTTTATGTAATTAATTAACATTTATTAACTTAATTATTCATTTAAAATTAATTGAAATGCATATATATTTATTGTTTAGTCATGTAAGCGATAAAGTCACCTATATCAACATTGTAGATAATAATAATAAAGATCTAGACGCTAAATTAGAAATCAACTTACAAAACAAGCTTTATTTACTGTTTCATTAAAAATCTTACTTATATACCTTATAATAATTTCTACTTAATTTAAAGTATTACAATAATTTTATTTCAAATTTATTTTACTCATTTAAATTATGTGACGAAATTCACTTTAATCACATAATCAATGTAAGAATAAATTAAATAATTAATACAAATAATAATCTTAAACAACTAATAACATCTTAGAAAAATTAAATACCTAGATATTATGTTTTTTAAATAATACTATTATAATTAAAAGGTATAAATAATTTTTTCAAATAATTACATCAATAATTTTAATATATATATTCATGATTATTTTAATTATATTAGTTTTTAATATAATAATTATTCTTTTATAACTAAAGTATACACATATAAGTAATTAAAAATATTTTTTTAAAATAAAACAAATTGTAACCTAAACCACGACTTCACTGAAAAAATATATCTCTTAAATGAGGACTTCAATTGAAAAAATAAAATGAAATTTAAGTCACCATATTTTGAAAAAATAAATAAAATGGTTAATTAAGTAATGATTTCTTAATCCAGTAATAGACCAAACACATAATTTTTTGTGGTAATTTGGTGAAAAAATTGCAGTGTGCAACAATCCATCGTTATTGACATACACCCCACTGTGACCCTCTTGTTACGTCACACATATTTCACAACTATTGGCCACCGTTGATGAATTTTGGAGTATCTTTATATATAAGATCTCTTTCATCTTTTTATAAGTGTTTAGGATAAAGATACTAAAGATTGAAGGTTGTATCATTAATTGGAAAATAGGATTTTATATATTTTTTTTTTCTCTTTGGACTTTTTTATGATTTTGACAATGAATCTTATCTTGAGATTTATTTATTTATTGATGTTGTAGTACCCACATGAGTTTATAATTGAAGCTAGTTTTGGTTAAATGTATAATAGTACTATATTGAGACACTTATCTGCATGAAATTTGTATCCATAGTTATTTTTAAAAATACATAAAAAAACCATGTTTAAATTTTGGAGAAACTTAAAATATATTTCAATTTTAGAAGAATGGAAATAGTATTTTACCATATACATAGAAAAATTTATCATTAGAAAATTTGTCTGAGTAACCAAAAATGTCTCTTAAAATGACCATTCATTGTTTTACCATATACATAGTTTCAAGAAAGAGCAAAGACATTACTCCTCAAGTGTTATGGTTAAGCTTTACATTGAAGGAAAATGTTTGCTTAAGCATCTATTGGATCCTCTGTTCTCTTCAAGAATATGAGGGTTAATAACATATGACTTTGAGAGTTTATTGTTATTATAATAATTTTATGTGTATTTGTGTTACAACTATGGAATTAAATGTGTTATATTTCTTAATTATAAATGAATATGATAGTAAATTGATACTAATAAATTTTATTACATTGATTTGTTTTGTTTTTAAATTTATTAAATTCATATTAATAAATTTTATTAAACTAAGTTAAAAAATCTAATTAAATGTATTGACAACTAGTTTATTAGTTCTTTCAAACAAATTCTGAATACTTTTGTAACTCATTATGATGTTTGTTCTCCAAACTCTAATTTATGATACCTTCCATTACACTGGTCTTGTTTATCTTTTATTTGCACTACAATTCTCCATATTTCAAAGTTTCTTACTTAATATTTTGTTCTAGATTGTTTTTATTTCATTTTATTTTGATCTAGCCTTGCGTTTTTGTTCATTTATTAGTTGAATTATTTTACTTTTTTAATACATTACTTGCATGTTATTTATACTTCGTGCAAATTTTAAAATTTTCATTAGTCAAACTATTTTAATATTATGTATGTCTCTATAAATTATTGTTTTTCATATTAACTGCTATTAATTAAAATAAATTTTATTAATTCAAGTATTATTGCTTTTGTCTCCAATTTATGGAAACTCTATAAGTAAAACTTATAAAAAAGTGTAAATTTTACTTTTGTGTTTTTAATTATGAAAATGAAGTTTTAATAACTATGAAGGTTAGATTTAATCTTTTGAATAATGAATTTTACACTGAATTTGGTTATTATATGTGAATTTTGTTACTTATATCAAGTACAAGGACGAAAAGTATTTTAAATAAAAAGAATTTACAAATTATATTTATTTGATTAACTTAAATTCACAGAATTATTTTCACCCAAAACACCCTATCAATTAGAGATTAAATTTGCATGATCATTGATTCTTCATATAATTAGTAAAGGCAATTAGCTAATGACAGGAATTTTTGTGATTATATGATAATCTAATATTAAATAACAAATCACAACATAAACAATTCTGTTTAAATGGGATACTATCAGGATAAATAATAAAACTCTTCTTAATTCAAAAGTATAAACCTAAAACTTAAAATTTAATTTACAAAATCTCAATTATTTTAAATTTACAATATATATATACACACACAGGACACTAATTTTTTTATACATATAAACGTAACTCACTCTGGAAGTTTGATACATGATTAATAATATTAAAAGAACAACTTCAAATCCAATTCAATATTGTAAAATTAATTTATAAATAAAATTTACACCATTTATATACTATAATTAATTTTACTTTTACTATAGATGAATCTCCATAAAAAAATTCTTACCTTAAAAGATGTGAGATTAAATTCCTTATCACCTTCAAGGACTAACAAGGATAAGTCTTCTTCACAAATGATAGGTTTATGACTCCAACTTTTGTCCATTATCTTTGTTCTTGTTATTTTTTGTTTTTGTCCTTTCTCCTTGTTTAACAGCACAACATCTAGCAATACAAAAGATCCCATTTCAATGAAATTTAGTTTTTTTTTTTTTATATATAAAAAGAAGCGAATATTGGTTTTGCTTGTATAACTGTCCTATAAATAATAGGCAGATGAATGTTATTCCCATAATTAATTTGGCAAAGCTTTCCCATTTTTGCAGTTTCTCCTTTCAAAACTCACAAAGCCAATATATGTAGTAACAGCCACATAACCAAATTAAGAAAGGGTGAAATTGTGCACTTGACATGCCTTTTTATTGTTCCACTTTGTGTGCAAACATGCCTCATACCTTAGGACTAGGGAAGAGAACTAAAAACTACACATGTAGCCATATACAAACAACACATTCCTGCTTCATGTCTCAACAACATAAACCCCCCAACACTCTTCCAACCCACATTGCTTCTATGTCAAAATCTGACCAAAGTTTTTCTTCTCCTCTGATGGAGGAGGACAGAAAAATAGATAGTCTTGTCTCAGAACCAGAGGAATATTGCAGAGAGTTAGATGTTGCCGTTAGAGCAGTTCAGATGTCATGCTTCCTCTGTCAGAAACTGCAAGACACTTGGATTTCCAATTCTCAGATCAACCATCACAATTCCCCTCTCACAGTTGCAGGTGAATGTTCCTATTTGATCTGTGTAATTTGTTGAACATTTTTGTTTTCATGTACAAATTCTGTGCCAAGTTCTTTATGTTCTAACCATCATAGTTAAATTAATCTCTGTTAAGAATAAGTTAGGGAAATATATATGCTACCTTTTTTATACTGAGTACTTTTTATAATATATCTGTAACTGTTTTCATTCATCTATAGAATTAACTTTGATACTACGTACATGTTTCCTATGCACGGTGTCTCATAATTAATTTAATTTAAAAATTTTATTTTAAAATGTGAAGGGTTGGTAAAGATGTTAGTTTTCATTGGCTCACAAGTTATGAGGATGATTAATGTCAAATATAACATGTTTCTATAGGCTGCCAGTTTAAACATGCAATATAGGATAAACAAATATTAGGAGAATATTTATTATATTAAACAATTTAATTTTAATTTCTTAATAATTAAAAAGATATTGTAATATCAAACCCTATTTCTTGGACAATAGCAGAAATAGCAGTCTAATTATGTAAGAGCTGTTATGGCCTTGCTCAGTTCCATAAGCAAACTGATTTGACTGAATTCAATTGTTCACTTTAAGATCTACTAATTGTAAATATTATTCTCCAGATTAATAAATATGAGATTTTTTTTTTTTTGTCGTTCACTGCTCTCTTGCCCTCCACGTGAAGATATATATTAAAGCTATTTATTCTTTTTTAATTTTGTTGACAAAAGAAAAAGTTATATTAGAAGGAAAAGAAGGAAGCAATTGTAAAGGGAGGATGAGTATCCTCCATAAAAGAAGAAACAAATAGGAGAAAATAATAAGAAAAAAATGCTGCCGGAGTGAAAACAATACACCACTCTAATCTAATCTCCCTCTCCCTTTACATCTATCAATATTAGACAGAATTTGCTGCACTAACAAAAGGTATGTCTTAGTCCTAGGCCTAGCAAACACCATGTTTGGTTGCTTTTCATGCATTGGTGGCTTCATGGATTTCTGAGGTAGCCTTTCAGCTGTAGAAGGAAGGGAGAAGTATCTAAAGTAATCAAACAATTGAAGTAAATTTTCAATTTATGGCTATACTTTTCCATATCCATTTGACATCTCCAATTCTAGGTGCTGCTAGGAACATTATGTTGAAGTATTTATATATGCTTAATCTTAGGTTACTCTGACTTTGATATGGAGCCATAATCAGATATATTTATGCTGTTCCCTTTTCACTATATTTCATTACAACTTTGGTCACATAATGGTTAATGCTTAATAGTCTCCGGAATTGGTGAATGAAACATTTTTTTAAAGTGCGATTGATCTATCTATAGGTGGCAAGTGTTGAATCCTACTTTCATTATACATGTTACAGGTTGGAGTGTCAACACAATTATCAGCTGGATATTGTCCAAGTGTTTAGGGAGTGAAAATGTCTCAATCGTGACTGAAAAGGATGTTCAGACACTATCCAATACTAATACATCAGAACTGTTGGAAGCCGTGGTTAAAACTGTGAACGAATGTCTAGCTGAAGCACCTCGATTTGGGGTTGAGGAGCCAAAATCAGCTCTAGGAACTTCAGAGGTTCTTGAAATCGTTAGTCGCAGCAAGTCAGATGGAAGTCCTTCAGGAAGTTTTTGGGCACTTGGCCCTCTTGATGGTAAAATGGGGTCTGCATGTGGCGATCAATATGCTATAAGTTTATCACTCATAGAGGATGGCGAAGTGGTGCTTGGAGTTCTTGGCTGTCCTAACTACCCTATGAAAAAGGACTTGTTTAGCTATCAACTCAGCTATCAAAGAATGATATCTATGTTGACTCCTCCAGCCTCTGAAACTTGGAATAAAGGTTGCATAATTTATGCTAAGAGAGGTAGTAGGAAAGCTTGGATCCAACCACTGCTCCATGTCAATAAGAAGTATGTGTGGCCAAACCAGGCAAAACAAGTTTCTGTCTCTTCCGTTGACAACCTAGCGTCGGCCACTTTCTGTCAACCAATTGAGAAGGCCAATTCAAGCCACACTTTTACTGAGGGACTGGCTCAGAGTCTTGGTCTCAGGTGCATTTTTCTGTGTGCAGATTTCCTTTATTCTAATTTAACACTGCAGTGTAGGGATAAAGAGGTTCTTAGAATATGTATATGATAGCAAGCTGAAAAATGTTGTGTTTAGCTACACATTTCTTACTAAATGACTAGTTACTTTCTCATCCATCTCAATGAAAAAAGATTAAATATCTAAAATATCATTTGATAATGACCACCAAAAGACAACATGAATTTTCTAGCATAGTTTATAAGGTAACTAATGTTCATCCTTTATATGCAGTAATCAGCCACTAAGAGTATACAACATGATGAAATATGCGGCAATAGCATGTGGGCATGCTGAGTTTTTCATGAAGTTTGCAAGGGCTGGTTACAAGGAAAAAATATGGGATCATGCTGCTGGTGCTATCATCATACAAGAGGCTGGAGGCATGGTAACAGATGCTAGGGGGCAACCCCTGGACTTCTCAAAAGGTTTAAACTTAGAAAGCCTCGATCGTGGTATAGTTGCTTGTGCAGGAACCACATTACATGAAAAGATCATCGATGCAGTTGATGCTAGCTGGGTTTCTTCTTGTCTTTGAGACTGTTTCTAATAACCTACATGCATATAGGATATATACTGTGATTATGTGAATAATGTGTAATCTTTTCCTTTTTGTTTTACACAGTATCGTAGAAATCCCTCTGCTTATGAACATGTTATTGTTTATGTATTTGTGCCAACTTGCTAGGCTGAAATAGCTATCGTTTGAAATGTTATGGATAAAAGTTTATGGCTGTTATTTTGTACTCTGAATGAAATTAACTAAGTGCTGCAGTTCTTTTCTAATAAAAAAATAGTGTAATTTTATGTCAAATTTTTGAAATGAATAAGATGAACAACCCGTGTTTAAAAATATGATTTTAGTTTGATTTTTTTTTTAATTTTAATGAAGTTGTATTTAGAATCAAGATTTTAGTTTAAATTTTCTTTTTAATTTTAACGAAGAACTCACGTATGGAAATTCAATATTTTTTTTTTCTTTTGTATATGTTGTCTCGGAGAAGGGTATGATGAGAAAGAACAAGCATACATTTTAACAATAATAAACTAATAGTAGCTCCAAGTTTAAAATTAAGGATTTGAAAGAAAGAAAAAATCATTTATATTGAACCCAAAGAAGTAAATTTTAAATCTTCGATCATTTTACTTAATCAATTTAAGTATATAATGGTAAATTTGTATATTTTCCTTTCCACCCTATCTGTTAAAAAAATCAAGTACCTGTTCCTGAGAGTTGTTGCCAATAGTAGAGTTCATAAAAAAATCCTAGGCTGGTTCCTCAGCGGCATTAGGACTATTATTTGCAATGACTAAATCATGAACCAACATTTGGAATAAGAAGTGAAACTTTAAAACAATATAGAGAATCAACTTCAATAAATTATAGCATGTTTTTGTACCAGCCACTAGTATGTCCATGCTCTCAGCATATACACTAACAAACAACATTAATAGGTAGCATGTTAAACAACATAAAAATAAATAAATAAAATTACAGGTGTAAGCAAAAATGATGCTGAGGAGAATAGTTTTGTTCACAATTGCTGAGGTGGCTTATAATATACAACATTGATCCATGCCTTCTCCACAAGACTGATAAATCATACGGCAGCCCTTAATGCTCCCCTAGCAGCCTCCCGTTTCATTTCAGCAGCCTTACCACTACCACGGAAGTACATGTATACTTGCTGTATGGTAACCAATGAAATAGTGAGTAGGTAAATGGTACAGTAACCATGGCATTCATAAATGTTGGGTGAATGTGCTTAAAATGATTGGAAACTTCAGGAAGTGTAATCAGACCTGAATAACCCAAATGCTGATCAACGTTTCAATGCAGAATAATCCAAACCCGATGAAGTAGAAAATCTACAAGGCAAATGGAAGAAAACATGATAAAAAAATAATCATTCAGAAGCATTCAGTAGTATTTGCAAAAAGATGGTGCATTATGGGCCACTGAAAAAATCTTAAATTAACATAGGGATGGTGCATTATGTATAAATACAACTTTGACAGTTAAATAGTATGTTTTGGGAACAAGAAATAATTCATGACAAACACTCTTACCCCAATCAAAGCATGGTTGTCTAGCACATCTATGGCAGACAGAATACCCCTGTATCAATGAGTAGACAGTGTCAGCCACTAGATTAAAAGAATGGAGATAACTTCAGCCTCTTGAGAAATGAAACACACTCATTAAATCCTAAATTATACCACACACTTGCCAAAGCCCCAAATTCATCACAAATTACAAGATCCCTCCCATTCTCAAGTGTAATTTATAGGCAGTATGCCTTAATTTTCTTCTCAATATCAGCCAACCAACTAACATATATCTAAAAGATTTCAAATCAGGTTATTCAAGTGGAGGGTGATGATATTGACGCACATGTTCTGAAGTCATTTTTCAATAGATCCGTCATTTACTTCTATTTTTGACAAGTGAAAGAAAACGAGAAACTCATCTTCTCGGCAAGAAAAAATAATTTGAATATTTAGTCTCCTTGTAACATGAATAAAGACACGAGCAATATTGGTATGTAAAATAGATATATGAAGCAGACATACGTCAGGGATTTGCCTTTGAAAACTATAGGAGGAGCAACTGCAGCTAAGATGCAGAATCCAATGTGAAGCTGTAAGCAGAATAAAGAATGAAGATGATTAGATTTCTTCCAGTTTTTGAAGCATAGCTTATGCAGAAGTATAATCCATTTACCAGATAAGACATGAAAAACCATCCAAATTTCAAAGCACTTTCAGTCCTGAAAAATCGAGAAACATATTCAAGATCAACAGTATGACCAAATAAAAAGATGAAAATATGCATGCATATGATATTTTCTTACTCACATGAATGCTACAAAGCATGAGGTAAAATTCAGTAGGGGCATAGCATCTCATCAAAATTTGTCAACATCAACAATAGTCTAAAATAAGCCATTAGTTGATATGAAAAGAAGGAAAAATCAATGGAAAAAAAAAATATTCAACTAAAAATTTATTGTGTAAAAGTCAACTTAATTGCAGTTACTTCTAGGTCACCTTAATTACAAGGTATCAGAGTTGATTCTTAGGGTGTGTTTGGATTGGGGAGTGGAAAAGAAAGAAAGGAAGAGAAAAAGAGTGGAAAGCGATGTTACATGGATTAAGGGAAAGTGAATGGAAACAAACACAACATTAGTGTCCAGAAAGCGCTACTTATTGAGGGGCTAACTAGGAAGGTTGATTAAAGTGTCCCAGAATGCAACCTCTGGGACACCATCTCTTAAGGAGTAGAGATCCCACATATGGCCGACATAACCCTTAAAAGCTCGGACAATCTTTACTTTACAAATCAGTTTTGGGAATTGAGTTAGGTTCTAATCGTCTGCAGTTCAGATTAATCATATGGACACAACCAAAGTGATAAAACATGATAACACTCATACAGCCACAAGGTTGAACCACAAATCCAGACATGACTCTGCTCTCCAAAACAAGTTCAAGTGACCGCACAAGTTATAAATAGCATAATACACTAGTGCATGCAAGCATTAAAAATTTACCTAAAAGCACGATATAATGGGCGATACCACAGAACATATGCCCCAGGAACCCCTGCTATGAAGTAGATAATGGCAAGAAACCATATTTTTACACCTACAACAAACAAGGCCGCGTTCCACGCGCATGGAATTTAGATATGTCAGATTTGTAATTTGACCTAATAGAATAACCTAAGTAAATATTCAATGTACCTAAACTCACCTTCACCCTTAATCCAAGCTGCAGTAACAGCTATGACATTCCAAAAAAGGCACAACGCTAATCCTGCATAACAGAACTATTTTTCAATAATAGTTGAACCAATCTCATGTTTGCATTGGTTATGGGTATTAAATTATATTATTTACAGATCACTCACAATAGAAACATTTATTATCACCATAATTAATTCAAAACAAAACACATGATTATGCTAAGAACAAATAAATAGAGAATGCCTTTATCTTACTCAACAAACCAGATTAGTTCCAAGAATCCAGGTTGATGCTTTCAAAATAATCATGCACATAAAGCTAGTTATTCAGAGTATCTTACCTCTCTTCAAGTCTTCAATTTCTTTTATGTTTCATTTTAAAAATTATGGGAGTGGAAAAGACGAAAATGTCTCCAATTGCTACTTTCTAGTATAATGTGGAAAAAATGTCATTGATGCCAATTAAAATATAATGGATTAATTATTTAGTTTACCACTCAACTATCATCATCTCACAAATTTTACCATCCAAGTTTTTTCACACATTTTACTATCATGTTCTTCAATTTTTTTCATATTTTATTGATCGGTTAAATATATAATGGCATGCTCACAAATCGCAAAAGAAGTTAAAAAAATCGAAACAACATTATTTTGATGCATTTTTTAAAACTTTTTTTCAGTAACACATCAATGCGTTGTTAGATATTTTAACAATTCAGTAAAATGTGTGAAATTAAAAAATAATGATGGTAAAATGCATAAAATAAAAAATCTTAGACGTTAAACTCCGCAAAAATGATGGTAATTGGGTAATACAAGGTGGAATTCAGCCAAACATAATTAAGTAAGAAAATCAAAAGGCACAAAGGATCCTTGAAACAGAATCCACTAATAAAATTAAAAATAAAAGAAAGAAATGATAATACACACTGCACTCCCAGAAAGTAAATAAATAAAGAGGATAATGTACCTAACAGTGTAGTAAATGCAACATATTGCAATTTGTGTAGATGAATAGGAATTTCATTGGCTATGTCGTGATGGATTATTGGAAAAAACGGTGGCCAATTCTTCTCCTCGAGAACAATTCCAGCTGCAAAACAAAATGTAGAATAATTAAACAGAACTTAAATTAGTGCATAAAGACCAAAAAAAAAAAAAAAAAACTTGCAAAAAAAAATTTTTAAAGCAAACTTCAAATACAGAATTCAGGAAATGTAAATCACCTCGTGCAGCAGCTTCTTCTTTCCGCCTCACCTCCTGAATTTGATAAATAAAAAGAAATAAAATACATGTGAATTTCCAAGCATTTGCAGTTGACAGAAAACTCAGTAGACAAACCTTTATATAAAGTTAATTGAACAAATATCAGTGTGAAAATTATAAATATTGAATAGAGGATGGCTTGATTTGATAAGGAGGCCTTATTTAAGAAGATCCATATTTCCATAGACCAACCAATTATCAATCATAACAATTTCAGATGCTTTCATCATATTCATATCCAAACTTCAGGTAATATAATCAATCAGGTTCAGTTCAAATTATTGATTTGTAGAGACACATAAATATATAGGAAATTATTCACTTACTCTAGAAGTAAGCGTTGGACACCATCAACTTAATAAATTATATAGAATACGAATTCAACAAAGCAAACCATTAAATCATATGATATTATTATTATCTGGTAATCATGCATATCAAATTTTAGATCAATTGAAATCCCAATCTATACCTGTTCCCTTCGTCTCAATTCAGCTTCCTTAGACTGAAGTTCCTTCTCCTTCTTCTTCAAATCCTAAGGTTTAAAGAGATCATAATTAGCAAAAGCATGACTAATACTTGCAATACCATACTAGAAAAGAACTGAGGACTTCATCAACCTCAATTTTATACATACCGTCGATGAATCAAGAGGTATATCAACTGTTGCACCAAAGCCATAATTATAATCAACAGGCTCGGGCTTAAGAGGTGAAAGCCTTGAATTTGTGGCTGCAGGAACACTTCCAGGATTCTAACAGTTTAAAAACATTACAACACTTTCAGTAAGTCAGAAGATTTATAGCCTTTTATCAACAAATGATACATAATTTACTTCATAATGAATAAATAAATTAAATCCGGCGTGAACCTAGACTCCAGAGTTAAGCTAGAAAAGAATGTTGTCAAGACAAGGTAGCAAAAACTTGATTTCCCTCCCATTAAATGGATAACGTGATTATATTATGTACTATCACAACACGACGAATGTGGGAGGAGAGGCCAGCAGGGCCATGCTCCCTCCCACCAGCCCCCAGCACACCTCTTCCTTTTCCTCAATAATTATGCTCTCAAATGTTTGACCAGTAATCACAACATCTAAGTTTTCCTCTCATATATCAGGTTAAGAAAAAATGTCAATATCATAATCATGCACCTTCACACAACATAGCTTTTTATATCATAATCATTATTGCACTTTTAGTTATTTTGTGATCAGTAGAGAGAGTAGAGACCTTTGGTAATATCTAGTGGGCTTATAATACTTCTTAAATCTTCACAAACCTAAAATTTAAGAACTGCAAAAAAGATATATTTGACATTACCGTTTCCTTTTGCAATGTCAATCACTTAATTAAATACAATTTCAAAATTCTGCAGTAAACATTGTTATAATTGAATTCAGGGACCAACATGAAAATTAGTAAAAATATTGCAGGAAAACCAATAATTGTAATTTATCCTCCCCATTCTTCAAGCACTAAACAGAAAAATGTGGGCTTTGATTCTTCAACCACACGACATTCTCCTAGAGGGGGTCAATCTGGTTAAAAGAAGACCTGCACAAACCTGTGGTGCACTTAAAACAAGAATGGGGGGTGGCTGTTGATAAAAAGATCAATCATCATAAATATTTCATTCAAAACAGAAAGCACCTGGATATAAAATTATGGGAATTCACTCCCTTAATTTACACATAAAATTTAATTTAATTCATTAAGAAGTTGTTAGAAACACTGACTCTAAGAAACACAGTATCAGTATCAGCATCTGCATCTGCAAGTAAATCTCAAGGACATGTAAAAAATTCGTCCAGACATGTTCAGCTTAATTATAAAGGTAGACTCCTTAAGGCCAAAACATCATGAAAAAAAAAAAACACAAAACCCAACATGAAGAAGCCGAGAGAAAAAAATATACGACAATCTCAGAACGGAAACACACACAGACACTAACACAAACAACCCCCAAAACCGGTTTCCTCAACCACATCAATTATAGTATTAAACAAGTCAACAGAAAACCGACAACATAAACAACAATTCGCAAACAAGAATTTGACCAAAATAGCAAGCTGAAGCATCCTCAGAACAGGATCAAATCAATTTCCACACAAAACTGCAGACCCAGTTCACAAAATCTCAACTTTGGGAGAAAAAAACAGCAGTGAAAGGACTTACAGAGAAGGGGTTAACTTCTTCCTCATCGAAGGGGTTACTGTCATAGCGACCAGCCATGAGAATTGGAATGCAGGGATCTGGTCTCTGCAGAGACCAAGGTCAAATGGGTAATTAAAAAGAAAGGATTTCTGAAGCGGTGAGATTTGAAAGTGTGGAACTTGTTACAGAATGGGAAGGTAAAGTAAGAAGGGTTGCTAAAGAAGGGGAAAATTCCAGCTACAGACACCAAGGAATTGTCTTTGGTCAGCTTAAAACAGAAGAAAATAAAGACAGGAGACTCTGTTTTCAACTCAGCTTTCTCATTCTATATATAATTGAAAATTTTGAATTTTGAATGAAAAAAAAAAAGAAAAACAGAGAAGATGAAAAGTTTAAACTTGATAATATTGGGATTTTTTTTTTCATTTTTGGGACAATTAATAATATTATACAAGTTTTTTTATTCAGTTAATTAGACACTTATAATAAATGTGTTGTTTTTTAAGTATCTATTTTAAAATTTACATTTGGATTAACATTTTGTTAATTCTAATAGCATTCTTAAGCTACTTAATTTAAGAATCAATACAAAGATATGCATCGAAGTTGCTCCATACTGAAATTTTGTACATTTTTTATTTTTTTTAGCAAAATAACAATTTAATTGGATGGATTATTGCTGGTGTAGTGTAATATCTTCCTGAAAATGGAACTGCATTTACGACAAAGGCTTAATCAAATGAAATTTTGAAACAATTGCACTTACCCATGATTAAAGAGAAAAGGTAATCAATATATTTTGTCCAAATATGTTATGTTAGAAAAAAGACAAAAAATTCAAATTGGGTATTTGGCATTTCCTGTTAGAAAGAAACCAAAATTTCAAATTAGGGTTCCCTCACATCCTCCATAACTCTAATTCAAAATCATGTCACTTTCTAAGGGGGTAGTCCTAGTTGCTATTTGCAGAGGGAGAGAGTTTCTGTGAATGCTCATTAATGGTTATAGAAGAGAATATTCATTATAACGAACTCCGACAAGACCAATAAAAAACATACATGGCAAATATAAAAAAAAAAACAAAAAATTAATAATCATCAATGTTTTGCTACTGTTATATTTCAAATACCAAAATAGAAAAGTTGTAAAATTTAATCAGAATACAACTTAAGACCTAAATTCCTGGTAGCACCATGAAAAATTTTGATATTAAAATCTAATAAATTTTAACAATTTATTTCTTTATTTTTTTGAAGTTGTTACTTTAGATAAATTCTAGAATTGATAACCTTGTTCTTGGTTCAATCTTGTTAGTCAGATCAAAAACCAAAAAAAAATCACAAGTACATTATTATAAGAGTAAGGTATTCAAGTTTATATATCTCAAATTTCATTTTAATCCAAAAGACAAGTTCAAAAAACACTTGTGCCTCCAAATATTAAGTTCGAAATAACCATTTGGCAAAGCCTCATATATGACCATTTAATCAACCTTTTCTACTAAAAATCAGTTTCATCATTGAATAAAGGAATTTGTACACCTTATAGTTTATACCTTTCAAGCTAATAATTATCATAAAATCAACCAAACAAGTTTAAAAATTTGAGGACATGGTATAATAAGGCAATCTATCATTCAAATATATCATTAAACTTTTTATTATTTATCTTTAGTAAAAACATTATTTACTTAAAAGTTAAAACTTCTCAAAACTCAAATAATTAAACAAATCTACCAATTTATTTCCAAGAATAGCATGCAAATATTTTTTTTCCTCGACTCACAATCATAATTAAAATTGCGCAAATTACTTGATCCATCACAAAATTATATCATCAATTTTTTTTTATAAAAAAAAATTCATTATAACTTTAAACTTATTTAATACAACACACTTATTTTTTTAAAAATTTCACTTGGAAAAGTGGAAATATTAATCAAAAATTAAATTAACATTTATAATCTAAATTAAAATTTAAAGTAGAGTTAGATCCTCTTATTTTGAATTCTTTTATATTGCAGGTCTTATCAATTATAATATGACAAAGCTTAAATGAATCAAATCATAATTGAATTATGACATTTAGATTGTTATACTCTTAAATATAAAAAGTCATTATAACTATCAATTATAATTTTTAATCTAGTAATAAGTGTTTGATTCCATAACTTATAACTTTTAATCTAGTAATAAGTCTTTGATTTGATAACTTATATCAAAATTGAGGTATAAATTTTTTGTTTCTAAAAAGACAAGAAGACATTAATTG
>Ga0099825_1002678_pt1 | contig 23744 bp, 9 predicted proteins | sample SiratroredBW_FD_76838 | JGI IMG/M metagenome (GOLD analysis project Ga0099825, IMG submission 76838) | Root nodule microbial communities of legume samples collected from California, USA - Siratro red BW | ecosystem: Host-associated > Plants > Roots > Nodule | place: USA: California | collected... | reverse complement strand
TTTTTTTTTTAGATTCAGTTTTACATCACTTCACCGCTGACACTATATTATTATCAATTAAATTAACAAATAATATTTGATCAATGGAAATTACTTTTATTATTTTTTATTTTAATATTAGCATTGATTTATAATTAACAAAGCGGAGTTGGTAAACTAACTTTATTAGTGTCCCTATTTAGTCAACATTATGTTTTGATAACTAATGACTAATATTATTTTTTGAGGATAAACGATTAAATTTTATAGAAGAAATAAATAAAGTACACTATATTTATATCTTTTCTATATGTGAAGTTATTTCTTATCAAAGAATGTTAATTTATATATTCTTTCTTTTGAGATTTCTCCTTGTATTATAAACAATTCCTTTTATTATAGTTAGAGTGACAACAACACTCATAAAAAATTAGAAGAGAATTAATGTTAAATGAAAAATAAAAAAATAATTGAGATAAACTAAATTAGAATACAAATGAAATATTTTTTACTTGAATATTTACTCTTACTATAAACTTCTGTATACATTTGAGTGTTGTTTTTGAAAAATTTCTTAAAAGTTATTTCAAAGTAGTGGAGGATATTCTTAGATCATTTATCCTTTATTTTCTATAAAAATATTTCAGTGTTTTTAAACTTTATTTAACAACTTTTCAAGATTTTCATATTAAATAATAATATGCAAATTGTCTCATGTATTAATTAATAGTTTATTTCTCCCCTATCATTTAAACACAAATTGATTAAGTAACACATTAATAAAAAACTATTTCAATAAAATAATATCAAATGCAAAAAATCATAAAAACTAAATTAAATGACAAATACGATGTTTTAGCAAACAAAAAAAATTTAACCTTAATATTTGTACGAACCCAAAACAAATAATAGGAAAACAATACGGATTATTTATGATCTCTGTCCAGGAAACAAATGAAAAAAAAAAAAAACTTTTGTTTTTTTATACATATACACATATTTTGTTGTGAACAACTAGTTATTTAGTTATAAGTAAAGAGAATGCACAAAATATCCATGTACTATTTGTAAATCAGCCCCAACTTTAAAAAAAGCTGGTCAAAGCAAACAAGAAGTTAATGAAAGAAAAAGAAGTCACTGATAAGAAAGTACAGGTTTTTTTTAATAAGACAAAACCTGTTTCATTGATGAAGTGATGTACTATTTCCAGATGTTTGATCTATAAGGAATGTTATTTGCATCTGTCACTTTCTGTGAAAGCAAGAATTGGACAAGAGGATAGTGGGGAGTGCATAAGTGAAGAGGACACTGGCTTTAGAATTTATATAAATCCCCAAAGCCATGTAGATATGCACATGAAAGCATTTAGATAACAATTTTCTATCATGATCAAGGGAGAAAAAAACTAAAGAAAAAAGTGATGGAGTGTATTATGCAATAGAAATGTAAGTGAGTTGTCCAATCAGATCAAAGGTACACGTAAGGGGTGTTAATAGGAAGTGGGTTGCCAACGAGCCTTTGCAATAAGTTTCCACATTGATATCCACCTACGACCACTGTATCCTAGTGCCCCAAGACCAAGAGACCAAGCACACATTTCTCAATTCCATGTTAATCATTGTAACATTTGAGCCATATATAACCCTACTTTTTTTTTTTAACTTTTAGATGAAATAATCTTATAAGAAGACAAATAATATCATTATCCACAATAGTGTTTTTTATTTTTATTTTTATTTTTAAGTAGAATACCTAGTTTTTGAACCACAAGATTCTCACATCAAAAGATTTAATAAATTTTTTCTATTATAATAAATTTTCAATTACATATCAATATTTTAAATATTATTATTTTAATCTTAATTTTCAAATAACGAGTTAATTTAAACTTTTTTTCGTAAAATTCATAAAGACAGAGTTACTACATTATTAGTGTCACCTGTGATTTGTGTTAATAAGTAAATGCAAACTAATAATATATCACTATTTATAATAAACTATATTAACTTGTTATTAAAAAATAAGAATAAATTAACATTGTTTAATATGATGAAATTGAAAAACTTATCATAGAACAGAACAACATTAAACTTAAAAATAATTCTCTGGGTGAAAAAATAAACTATCTTATTTACACCGCATTTAATAGTTGTTGCTTAATTGAAGCAAGCTTTTCCAACCTACCTAACATTAGCACTTGGATTGGCTTCATCATATTAAAGAACCAATAAATAGGAATATGCCCCATGAGATCCTTAGCTTACTCAATTAGTAAGTGCACATAAAGTTGCTCAAAGTGGCAATATTTTAAATTAACTAACGCTGATGATTATGTATGATTAAGAAACTTCTAATTAAATTATATCAAATCTTTATTTTCTCTCTACAATTACACTTTGTTTGATTCTGAGTAGGCATATTTTAATTCATTAGGCTTGGAGCAATTTACTTGGCAAATGCACTTCTTTGCCTCAAATCTCGCCCACTGGGAGAAAAATGGTAAAATGTATTGCGAAATTTGTGATTGGTGCTTGATTATTTATAACCATTTTTTTCTCTTACCTAAAAAGGAGACCCATGTTTTTGTCCTTCTACCTTTTCTCCACTTAGGTGGAAATCTAACGTGTTGCACTTCTGAATTGAAGTTCTGAGAGCTCCAAAGTCATGAGGATTGAAGTTGTGGATTGTGTTTGTAAATGAAGAGGATTAATCGATCACGTAAAAAAAATCTCAAAACATAATCTGTTATCAAAGTTCACGGTCCCATTCACGCAAACAATGATTCTCGCTAGGCCATTTAATAAAGGTAGGTCAATAAAGAAATAATTTGAAGAAATGACAAAAATCAATTTATAACCCTCTTCATATTTCTTACGTTTATTTTACGGGTCGACATCCAAAACGTAGACAAGAAACAAATTTTCATGAATTTCATTTGGTTTCATAGAATAAGTCGGAAAAGAAAATAAACTTAAAACTAGTCTGGGAAAAAGTTGAGAATGTATATTGTAATAAATTTATACATAGTTAGTATTTTAGAAGTTATTATTAAATATGATAAATGTTAGTTTTTTTATATAATTAAATTCATAACAAAAAAAAAAAATCTACTAAAAGGACGTTCAATAAATCTTGTAATTTCTTCAAGCTATTGTCCATGATTCGTTCACTCCAAGAGCAAAGGTATTTATGCGAAGTTTGGTCTCCATTACTTTCTTAGGAGGAAAATATTTTCCTATAAATTACTTGATCAAACATTCACAGGATGGGAAACTATTGGATTCAAAGAAAGTAACTAATACTGTTCTAGAAAAAGAAAAATTTAATTAATTCCTACTTTAACTTCTAAATCCTTAACACAGTTTTCAATAAAGTCCAAATCTGAAACTAGAAAAAAAAAATGAAATAAATTTAGTTTGGATCATATCATCTTGATTTTGTGAATTAAACTTCAACAAATCATTATACGTAGAGTAACAAAGAGCAGAACAAAAGAGAAGGAAAAAAAATAAAAGGATATTTATGAAATTAAGATGAAAGGAGAGGAAGAGACCATATGTAAAACTAAATACTAAACAAATGAATTCAATCTTTAATATTTGCAATTATAGTTTCTTTATGGATACACAAACTCTCTAATCAATTATACATGGAGCCTAATAACAAGGTTTATAAATTCAATTACATACATTTAAATTAAAATAAGAAAAATTAAATTCGCATAAGTTTCTATACTAAAATATAAAAAGTTATCTCATCTTCCAATAATTATAGAAAATAGTATAAGATTCCAAATCTAACAAATCATGTGTTTATTTTGAACAAGCCCTGAATCCAATGTAATTAGAATCACTCTAAAATAATTATATGTACAAAGAAAATATGGCTAAAAGAGTAGACAAATATCATATTAGTTGAAATACAAATTTAAAAGAATTATATTCATTGAGTCTAATTTATTACTACTTAAAGAAAATGATTTAAAATTTGAAATAAAACATATTGAAAATGTTTTTCAATATACAATAAAATTATAAATGTGTGAACAAATATGCCTTATTAATGGTATAATCTATCACACCTTGATATTGCATAGTGTTGTAAATCATAATGAATAATGAATTAGAAAGGTGTGTATACGATATTTTTTACATGTCCTAGAGAATTGGTTTCATCTTATCAAATTCAACAAGGTTGGTTTAATCTCAAAGTGTCTAGTAACGATCATAAGTCTTACACTACACTATTGTTAAATTCACAAAGTCCACCACATATCATATTATACGGTTGGTTGATGAGGGTTGTTCTTATACCATTGATTAAATCATGGTGGTTGTAGTTTGTAAGGTCTTTTGCTATCTTCTATAGAGTGTTGATTCTTATGAAGGTATTCTCAATTGTTGGATCAAGAGAGAACCAAAACTTATAGATCTACCTCACATAAACAATAAAAACTAATAAGAAAAGAGTAACTGAGATTTGAAAAACTAAATAAAAGATAAAACACTCACAAACTACAATAAACAAGTACTTTTATATATGTGTAAAAACTAAAAACAAAATATTAATCCTAAAAGAAAGTTATAAATAGTATGTATAATTAAATAATTATACAACATATGTCTCCAACAATGACTCCATTGACTTGATGACTTCTTAGCAAGCGTACAATGGGAAAGAGCCCAACTATCAAATTTATAATACAAAGAAAATATATATTTTTAGAATTCAAAAACTAAAACTAATTAGAGAAGACAAAAAATGGTTAATTTAAATAATGAATGAGAAATAAAGCCAATATAATTCAAATATACAGGTATAAAATAGGAAAAACATAAGAAGAGAGGTTGTGATTAATAACTTTTTAAAACTTTTTGTAAATATTATCTGATGATGATTACTTAGACTATAGTTTTGTATGATAAACAATATGTTAATGTCTTTTTAATCTATATTGTGTCTAATAGAATGTAACAGACACAACTTTATAACTTACCATGTTTATTTGTTTTAAGCGTTTTAGAAACTAATTCTCAAAATAACTCTCCTTCATAGATTAGTGTAGAAAATAATAATATGTAATGTAAAGGAGATAGGGAAAGTGAGAGATACACAAGATATTTTTGTACCAGTTCTCCTAACAAAGCTAATTATGTCAAATTCTTAATCAATTGATTGAGTTTCACTAAACACACTAATGTTGTGAATTACAATGCAAAGTATTACTTTGGATCGTAGGCACTCTTGTTGAATCTGTTGAGTATTTTTTGGCTTATATTCACTCTTGACTAACCCTTTTGAATATTCTTTGAGAATATGACACTCTTGATTAACCCCTTTGGGTTCGTAATCATTCTTAACTAACCCCTTCAAGTATTCTTTGTGGTCATATTCACTCTTGGCTAAAACAAAGTATTCCTTTCACATCATAGTCACTCTTGCCTAACCCATTTGAGATTATGCAGTCATTCTTGGCTAATAATCGAATATTCTTTGTCAAACAACTACATTTGGCTAAGATAAAAAAAATTAAATGATTTCTTGCGTCTTACATTATCTGTTGTTGAACGAATACTATTGTCTTTCAGACCAAGCATGATCATGTTTTTTACTTAGTTGCTTTTAACACTTAATCAAAATCTTAGATGTTAAAATTTTTGGTAACAATATATAAGAGATGTTAGATATTTATTTTAATAGCAATCACCACACAATTCATTCTAATTCTTATTCAATAGTTTCATTTACTTCATTAATCCAATGATCCTCTATTTTAATTTAACCCTAATTCCTTAATTAAAAAACATTATAAATTACTTAAAAGGAAGATCTCAATTCATTAGTGAAATTTTTTAACAATCATCATTAAGGCAAGGGACTCAACTTAAAAATTGAGTGATAGATACTACTTCTATCCTAAGAAACAAGTAGTCATATTTTTACCTAGATCCTGATTAATACAAGGTTTCACAATAGTATTAATAATTATAAAATAAAATTTCAGTTGATTAGTCCAAAATAAGCATTTAGGGCAAAGTAAGAAGCAATCAACTATATTAAAAAGAAGAAGAATTACTTAGAGCAAGAAAATATATTAACTTTTAACAATAAGGTCCTTAGTCACTAATGACTTATCACTTACACCAATCACTAACATAAAATACTCTACTCTAGGTGTAGCTAGTGTGTATGTGGTATGTCTACAAATGATTGTATTATTTGTGTGATGTATTCTGGTTGCACCACTAACCCTCAATTTATAATATTGGATTTGAATTTTTTTCCTTACAATCTGTTCAAAGTGCTTCTAGGTCAAGTGCACAATATTGATATTTGTGTTACTATAAAGTTTTGCCTTGTTAGAAATTACATGCCTCTCGTGTTCAAGTGCATGCTCTCTTAAATGAGAGGAGACATTTGGAAAATCTTGACTTGAATTGTTTAAATTTATTTAAACGAACTTAATTCACTTAACTGATCATAAACATTTTTTAAAGTAATTTATGAGAAATTTGACCTTTCTTTAACTGTGTTAATCATTCAACAATACTTCAATTTCACTTGGAATTCTTTTCTTCAAATAAAATAAAAAGAAAAATAATACCTCTTTGTAAACTTAAATCAAAACTAATAAAAGATAACTCAAAAAATATAAATATCTAAATAATTGTCTCATTTAAAATTTAAATATACATCTATTCAACACTTATCAACAGTCTCATGCATTTTTATTGTGAATCTAAATCGAACTAAGAATTTGTATTCTCAAAATCTCTTGAATACATTATTAATGGTGTCGCCCACTTTACGAAACAGTCCACTATGATACGAAAGCTTTTGTAGGTCATTAATTTGACATGATGTTATCTTCTACCCGATTGAAAACGTAAGAACAAGGCATCTTTCAATCAACAGATCATGAACCTCGACAACAATTAAACACTTAACCATGTTTCAAGAAAATTCTCATCATACATATAAACCAAACTCTATGATCAAAATCTTATCTTCTTCCGGATTTGAATTACACCACAATACAGTGCTATTTTTTACCATCAAAGTTTAACAATGCATACTAAAAAGACAAAGAAGATTACTAGATACAAAATGTCTACGATATACTAGATATAACTCTCCATAACAACACCCATATTTTAACTCAATATATTAAATATAAGCTAAATGGTATTAATAATATTTTTCTCCACAATACCTAAAGAGAAAAAAAAAAATAGCACTTTTCTATTTGGAAAAATGATCCTCTCATGATCATTGTTCCATCCACCATTCAAAATCCAAAAAACTTAGTTTAAAACTAAAATAAAAAAAAAATATATCAAAAGCGTGTAAACATCCGATAGAAATAACACTAAATATTAAAAAAAGTAAATAGATAAAACATTCGGTGCGAATTGTTTGAGTAGTTGAAAAATAATAAAAAAATAATATGAATAATAATAAACTCAATATAAGTACATGACAATGGAATATGTTCTCAATTTACTATATATTTCTGAATGAATTCTACTTACTCAAACAAAAGCAACTAGATAAACCATCACAAGGTGAAAAGTTCCCAAAAAAAATAAGCAACAATTAATTATCTTGAAAAACTGTAATGAACCAGAACAAGAGGTTCACCTCCAAGAAAGATGAAACGACCAATTAGCTAATAAATGCTACCTAAACTTGGTCATGAATAGGAATTAGCATGGCTCCAATTGATTCCATAAATCAGTCCTTTAATGCATGTACAATATACTTTGGCATTACTTGAAGAATCTTTACCTAAAAGATAAAAGGAACATGCACGTTATTGTTATTCTGAACCTGCTTTATCCTATTGTTAGATGCTAACTGAACATTAAATTTTTACAAATAGAGGATATAAATTACTTCTAGTATGTTTACGTTAAAACTTTTGTAGCATGCAAGGCCAATATCAGATTGCCTAACCTTGAAATTTATATGCATCAGATTCCATTTTAATTCTAGCAATCCTCACCCAAGAAACAAAGATCGAATTCATATATAAACTACGTCCTAGAAGTATCTCATGATCACAGCACCCAAATGTGAAGGCTAATAAAGAAATGACACATATTTCAATGCTTTATTATTTTCCTTAATAAATAAATATCATGAAAGCCTTTATAAACTTCCAAATTTCTAAATTCCCAAAATTCATTACAGCATCTATACCCAATATAGGGAAATATCATAAGTTCACGTGACAAGCTTTTATTAGATTTCAATGACATAAAATGATATATTAGATATTATTAAAGAATATAGTAAGAAAACTTGAAACAAATTATGGTCAGGAAAGCTGACATAGTGACATTGCTTTTAAGTCACTAAATAACAGTGATAATAAGAAACTGAATCCTAAAAGCAAAGCATCAAAATCGATGGAATCTATTCTTACATTATGTATTATACTATTCTTAAGTCATCAACTACACATATATAAGACCTCCAAAATGTTTGGCAAATAGTATTTGGCCCCTCAACCAAGTGCTATTGGACATTGATATTTTGACACGGCAAACAGTAATCTACTTCTATTTAACACTGAAAAATAATAATATTTTATTAAGATATTATATTTTATTATAAAAAGCAGGAGTAAAATGGTATAAGTTTTGTAAATAGTATTCCATTTTAAAAGGCCACATACTACTGTAAAAGCTGCAGGAGACGAGGACGACCTTTATCAGAAGATGGTATGAAGGTATTGTATGTCAAGAAAACAACTCCTTCCCTTATCCCAACAAACATTTAATCAAGTTTAGAAGTTTGCTCAAAGCATTCATTAACAGGATAGAGGAAAAAGAAATTTGAAATAAGTCTATAATATAGATAAATGATAACAATAAGTTTTAAACTAAAGTAAACGTATTCCAACCTAACTAAAGGGGAAGTTTGGTGATCAAATTTTGAAATTCTCGATTCACATCTTATTTTTTTTTTAAATATATATTTTAATATTTTATAACATGTAAGTTACAATTCAGTCGACTTATTAGGCTAGTTTGGAAGCAGTTTGTTTTTACAAAAGCTAAAGTTAATGAAAATTGAGTTTATTTATATGTTTAATTTAGCACAATTTTGGTATATAGTTTAGTTCATATAAGTTCAATTCAATTGATTTTTTTTTTTAAATTCCCGTAGAAATAGAAAAATCATCAATGATGTCATTATCATACTTAAACATTTTTCAAATCAAGATTTGGGAAAGATGAGGGGACAAAATGAGAGTTGATAAGAGAAAACCAGTGAATGAATACGGAGAAGATTAAAATACACTCAAAATAAACTGTCATTGGTAGGAGAACACTAAGGTGGGCTTAGATTGAATTATGGAAGCGATTGCGTGGGTGAAAATCCTAAAGGTAGTGACTTAAAAGGCGAAGGCTCTCTCGGAGTTTCTAGCTTAATTCTTGAATTTTGGTTTGCTTTGTTGTATAGGTAAGGTTGGTTGAATGATGTATGGTCTAGAGGGTTTGGCTTTTGATAAAGAAAGGTTTGCTAAAGCTTAAGCAAAGTTCTTAATAAACGAAGAGAAAGACCAAGTAAGGTTAAATAATGAAGAAGAACTAGACTAAGGATTGAAATTTACCGTTTTGGAAAACAAGAAAACTCCAAGAATTGAAGCTTGATGATCTTTGAATTGTATGGAGTTATTTACTAAAGAGACAAGCCAATAAGAAAAAGTTTGAGTCTTTTACTCAAAAAGAGCTCTCTATGAAAAGAATTTTCAAAACAAAAAACTCTTTGGTCTTTTACCCAATCAAGGATATATATATACAATATGTTATAAGCTCTCTTCATATAGAACGAGGAATTATAGAAGAAGTGTCGAAACATTGTCCTTTCCATCCTTATTCCCATCTTTATGTCTAAAGAACTTAAAAACTAAACTACTAAGGAATAGCCCAACACACCATAGACTATCCTTGTATTCAAATAAAGATTTATTAAAAAAAATTTAGGTCGAGCTCAAAAGGGGACTGAATTGAACTATGAAGGATTTTGTAAAAAGAAGTTTCTAAGAATGAAATTCTTCAATTAAATCAATTTCTTACAATATTGATTGTCAAATAACAGAAAAACAGTCAATTAAAATTCGCAAACAATCAGATATAACTTTTGTTTAGAAATCCTCACAAAAATTTATCTGGTTTAATTCTCGCAATAATGAATTTTATTTTTCACAGTGAATCAGAACTACAGAAGAATGATGATCAGTTGAAGCTCACAATCAACGTATTGAATTTTCACCAATACTCAAACACCAAGAATACAAAAGAGCAGACTATTAAACAATGTGTTTGGAAATATAACAAAGATTTTATCAGAAATACACAACATTGCAGATAATCTCAGTTTTTACAAATTACCAATTAGACAGAAAAACAATCAATTAAATATGTTTTAGTTAAGTGAATTTCAATTCTTGTACATATTATGCAGAAATTTAAAATCAATACAAGAAATAAGATTAGAGAGACAATACACATTTATACTGCTTCACTTTTCCTCAAGAGTTACTTCTAGTCTCTTTGTAAACCTTGCAAAGATTATACTAAAAATCGTAAAAATAGTACACAATTACACCATGATACAATATTGCACCCTACAAGATCCAATAACAACCCTACTACACCTATACAATTAAAATCCTATCTAATTTAGACAAAGATCTAATACAAACAATAGAAATTGTAAAATACTACTCAAACCCACAACTAAAATGAAACAATTGGTTCAAAATATTGCAGAAAAACTTCCCTGACTCAAAGAACATATGAATCTCAGTGCATAATGATTACAAAGATACTCAAAGAATTATTTTCTTTGATTCTTTATCAAAACCTTTCTCAAACTTGAATAAAATGTGTATATTTGAAAAGCTAAACGCTTTGTGTATTCCGATCTCTCAAAAATTCAAGTTTTTCTTTTTAATTTCAAAGCTTCCAGATCAGAAATTTATAACATACATGTTTTAGTAAAAATATATATTAAAAACATATCAGAGTTGATTTATTTTATTATAAGTATTTTCAGTTCTTTGAAAACATTAGTATAACAGTTTCATTAGCAAATTAATATCAAAATAGATTAAGTTTACTTATTAAATTTTTTAGAGTACTTTTCACTATGTAACACACTAATAACACTAACTCAAATTGTTCAAGGATTTTCATGCTTTTCCTTCACTTGACTTCATCAAATATCTTCATCAACATTGTCAAGATTTATTACATAAAAATCTATTTTCACTTACTTTCAAGGGTTGACAATGTCATCTTCTTTTTCTTTATCTTTACTTAGGTTTTTCTATAAGATCTTTTTAAAGTGAATGGTTATCATATATGATTAAATCATTCTCCCCATCTTAAGAGAATTTATTCCTAAGATTGAAAGGACGTATAAAACAAATTGATATTTTATTAAACCATTGAAGTTTGTAGGTCCAATTTGAGGATTATTTATTAAACGAAGTTCATACACAATTTTCTTGCTCGTAATGTTATTGTAACTCTCCATCAATGATTAATATGCATAACTTATCATTGATTTTACCTCTTGCATGAAATGGTGAAGAAGAGCAAGATGATAGAGAAGATGTGATATAGATCTTATGAGGTTGATATGATCTTGATCAACTCTAGAGCTGTAGAGTGATAAAAACCTCAATGGAAGAAAGTATTATCGGTGCAACCATGGAAAAACTCAAGATTGTTTGCATTTGTGATAGAGCTCCTCTTGGTGTTATGCCTCAACCGTGAGCTTCAAGCTTGTGGAAGAAGCTTCGGAAGACTTGTAACGAATGAGATTTGATGAGAAGCTCCTAGGTTGTGGAAGCTTTGTATGGAGTGAATTGTCGTGGAAGTGTGTATGAAGATGGAAGAGTGTGGAAGAATCTTTGTGTGATGGAAGGAGACGAACTAGAGGGAACAAGAAATTCATAGAGGTTGGGCACCCTATCAAGGTGTCTTGGTTGAACTCTAGGAGAGTAAACAAACAAGAGCTCAAACAATGAAGCTAGAAAATAAATTTTGCAGCATTTTGTTAAGGATTCAAGCTAAATTGTACAATGCCTACACACTTATTTATATAAGAAGTAGTAGGAGAAACTCCCTAACCCTGCATGTGGAAGAAGCTTCTAACCCTAACCGTAGCTTCTTCCACACGCCTAACCTAGATTCTACCCTAAGCTACATGATTCTCCAATGGAAAGGTGCCACGTGGACCACTCACCTTGTGCCGCATGGAAATGTGTCAACCAATGAGAATGTGACACGTGGATGATGGTCTTAAGCATGCTAAACACTAACCCTAACATTCCTAGTTCAGGACTTGGATTTTTATTCTACTTCTAAATTGAATGCATTTTTATATTACAAGGCTTTATACAATTTTACAAATCTCGTGGAGTCAAAATTGTCAGCATCTTGGTTTGCATTTGTTCCTCAGACTCCCATTGCTCCTCTATTTGCTTGGCCATGGGTCTGGTGGTGGGACCCTGCCTAGGCCTTTTTCCATCAATTTGGAAAAGACATAAAGCATATAAGAAAACAAGAACAATTAAAGAATTGAAAAAATGGATTATGGAGAGAGGAATGGAAGAAAATGCCACTTTCAATCCTAAAACCAAAAGGATAAGTGCAAGAGGATTCATGTTAGCAATTTGCTTTAAATGGCAAGTGTACCAGTGATTATCAAGTAATAAATGTATCGTTCTCTTCCAAGGAACTTGTGCAATACACGACAAGAAATGTAATTGATAACTAATTTGGACTACAAATTGTTCCCACTTTTTTAAATTTATAAACAAGAACATAAAACTATTCGAAAAAAATTAAATTACTTTTTAGTACTTTTATCGAGCACTTGGAATGCAAAAAAGATTATAGGTGATATGAAATGCTATTGCTAGGATTAGACTTTTCCAAACCTTACTCTCATGCATACAATTACTCACATTCTTTCCAAATTAATGTTAATGTCAACCACTAGAATACTTAAACCCTAACCCCTTAGGGTTATGAGCCTAAGCTTACCTATTAACAGCCAATTCCTTGATCAATTAATAAACAAAACTTGCTTTCCCCACAAGGATCTTAAGACAATAAATGAATTATGTTCTAATCCTAGACATAAGCTTCCATTAGATATTTTTATTCAATTCTTGATTACAAAAGATATTTACCAATACCTCAAGAATCAAACATCATGTGATGGGTAATCAAGCCAGAACAAGCATTAAGAACATAAATAAAATACTAACGTTGAATGGAAAAACAATTATATGAAAACCAATATCAATTAAATGAGAATTAAATTTATTACATCTAACCCCAGTAAGATGGTTTAACTCTTCATTGTCGTGAAGAACCCAAAACAAAAGAATGGAATAATGTAGGAAAACGGGTACATGCAGAGGAGAAAAGAGAACTCTTCAAAATCCTACAACCGACATTCCAATTCTACAGTTCTTTCCAAGACTCCGACTTTGGACGAAGTACCATAACCCTAATGTAGAAACCTCCTTAAATAGATAAAATAGTATTAGGTCATCAATGTCAATGCCCGACACAATTCATGTTGCGCTAGGAACAATTAAGTCTAGTGGCTCTTAGCACAACTGGCACCTGTTGCAATTTATTGGCGCCCGACACAATTGTCAGCATCAACATTCGCTTTGGCCTTTATTTTGCTCCTCATGAATTCCAATCTTGCTCTTATTGACCCACATTCCTCATATTCATTTGTTAAACCAAATTAATGGGGATTAGTGGTATAATTTGATTATAAAACTCAAGTAACCAATTATTTATAAAAAGAGACAAAGAATCGAGAATTCAACAAGTTCCAAGCTTAAGAAGAGTTGATTTTGTTACCAAAATTGAATAAAAATTATGGTAAAAATTAACATTATCAATTCATTACTTGAGAAAACTTCTCAAAATGTAAACCAAAATAAGAGAAAAGAAAAACTAAAACTCTGACAAATATCACAATAATGATTTCATTCAATTACCAAGTTGTGTTTTACAAAGAGAGACCATCCTTTATAGAGTAGGATTTCGGTCATGGGAAGAAGAAGGAAAGGAAAGTAGAGTTAGCTTTGATAATCAAGAGTTAACCCAGTTAACTATGTTTAGCACCTCTAAATCCCTTGAAATTAGAGACTGCACATGGTAGTTCTTAAAAATTAGAGAAATGTAATGATAGCATGTGAAAAGCAATGATGACTTAGAGGAGTACTTCTTCATCTTTATTTACATCAATATTAGTGTTTAGATTCTACTCTAATTCCTTCTTTGAATATTGTGGTTCTCTAAGATGGATGGATGCTATGTGTTCATAGCTAATATATCTAAAGAATTTAATAAAACATGTATCATGAAAAGACTTAGAAGTAGAATATGATTTATAACCAGAGAGGGGAGAATAATAATCAGGCTTACCGTAAGTTGTAAGATCCTTTTGAATTTTTGAAGGAGAAGAATTTTCATACCTTTTTTTCATCCTTATTGAATGTTGAAAGCTCCCCTTGTGGACTCTTTTTGAAGGATCCTCTCACCTTTAATTAGGTCTCCTCATTTTGGGCTTGATGAACAAGATGTTTCTTAATGAATGACAGTCATGTAACTTTATAATGTAATCCTTAGAAGGATAGATGGATCTTTATCAACTTAAGATGTGTTGGGAAACCAAAAATCAAGGAAAGGAACTGATGGTCAGTGAAAGAATAATACTAGTGGTGGCGTCAACGAATTACAAAAGTAAAACAAAAAGCAAGTTGTAAAAGAATATAGAAAATAGAAAGGCTTGAGCAGAATACACCATATTTGAAGAGATTTCCAAAGGATAAGTGTAAGGAGGATTCACCACTTGAAGAAGTCTTCCAAGATAAGAATTAAGACAAAACTATAACACTCTCATGACACTCAAAGATGCTCACAAATCAAGTGAAAGCTTCATTCATTCAGATGTAAGTTTTACAACCAAGTTTGGCCTAAGCATACAATTTCATCCAAAGCTTTAAAAAATGGTATTTAAGTAACATAAACACAAGGAAAATAATCCTAATATTGAACACAAAAGTAATGACGACACCTAGTGTAAGCACAAGCCTAATTAAGCAATAATTACACTCATGTCTCACTAATTCCATGATTAACACAAAGTTAATTCTTTAATTGTTTTTAGCACATGGATGACCCTTGAAAGATGGAGAGGCACATGATAAGTACATGGTGTTAGAAAATAATGAGTGGCTTAGTTAAACTAAGAGGATGAGGCTAAATTGGTTTTAAAACCTTTTTCTAAAGGTTCATCCTTTCTTCAAGTTATTTTAAAGACTAAATGTAATTAAATTTGGGAATCAAGACTGATAAGAGATTGCTTAACAAAATATAAATAAAATACAGAAAGAAAAGATTGGACAAGAATTTTATACTGGCTCAAATCACGAATGATTCTACATCCAGTCTTAGTTTCTCAACCTTATAATAACTAGAATTCACTATCTTTAAATGCCTGTACAGGCACTAAAAAAGGCAACCGAACATAATCCAACAAAACAACTACAAGATATACTTTGAACACATTCAAGAGGATATCTATGAGGATACAAAACTAATCAACTCTTGATCAGACAGGAGAGTATACATTGGAAAACTCAACAACTTAGAAAAAGAAAGAAAGTACCACATATTTATCACATCAAAAGTAATTCACAAGCAAATTCAGCATCACACAACCTCTTTGAATTTCTGTGAAATTGTAGGCACTCTTTTTGCAATGAAAGTAGCTCAAAAGAATTTGCTTTACAATGTAGTATTTATTGTATAAAAGAGAGAAATTGTTGGGATTTTCTCTTGGAATCAAGTTAATTGTCTTACAATTGAAAAAAGGTTTGTTGAATCCTCAAGAATTGGGGAGTATATTGATAGTTTTAAATCCTTTTTACAAAGAGTAGCATAGATACGAGAATAATAATCTTGCATAGAATATTAAAGATTTTGAAAATTTTGATTTAATAGGAATTGGATAAAATGCTTATAGTTATCAGGTATGGTCAAGTGTTAGGATTGAATGATGCTTGAAAACTAGTATGCACCTCTTGTTCACACATATAGTTCTATCAAAGCTTCCCCTATTCTATATAGCTAAAGCAAGTTAATTCATTAATCTTGATTATCTAACAATCTAATAACAATTATTCAATCCCTTGATTAAAGTCACTCAATCCCTACTTTAAGATACATAATAGTGATAACCAAAAATACTACTCTATTCCAACAGTTGTAATCATTGGTTGATTTAGTTTAATTCTAAAATAAAGTATTTTCAAATGACATTCAATTTCTAAAAATCAAGCACAAAGATTCCTCTATTATTTAACATTGAACATAAAACTAAATCAATAAAGTTTAGCTACTCAAATGAGTAGGATATTTTAATAAGTACAATGTGGAAAATACAACAGCAAATGGTGGCACAATGTCTAAGATATTTCTCTCCAAAAAATCCTCCTATGCTAGTTAGTCTTCTTTTATATTTTTAGTCAAAGCAACTCTGTCTTTGCAGAGTGCCTATGCTTAGTTCCCAAATGTTCGACTCAATGAATTGAATTTCTTCAGCTCAACGATTTCTTTCTCAGCTTCTTTGCATCTCGCTCAATGGATTGCCTTTCCTCATCTTCAAGGTTTCTTCTTGTGTTAAGCGCATCTCTAGCTTGCTTTACTACATCAAGTGTCAAAGTGCACCTTTCTATGTCCGCTTAAAGCCATCGGTATCCACTTAGCTTTTGCGACTAAAGTTTTTGAATTATTTTTCCTCCTTTAATTCGCTGAACTTGGGCTTCTTGTGCCCAATGTAAGCTTTCTGTGCATATCAATCTAGTTAGTAGATCAACTACTCTTATCTTGTTATACTGCAACAAAATACGCACAAATAAAACATAAGATTCAAGTAACTTATCTCGATACAAACATTTTGAATTTCTAAGTTGATAAGAAATTTATTTTGTAAAAAGAAATCAATTCTGGGTAAATCAATTGCTTAAATAATGTATAATGACAAGTAATTTTAACACTTATCAAACACTAAGGTTCTACTTTTAGAGTTAGAAGATTTTGGTTTAAAATAGGCTCATACGTATTTAATCGATTATTTCAAGTTGGTAACCGATTATTCTTTCTAAAATTTGAAATACAATTGCAACAATTTCTGTTTTAATAGATTATGACATGTGTTAATCAACTATTTCAGCTTTGTATTTAATTCAGAAAATGAGGTTAATCAATTTTGCAAGATTTTAATCGATTATTCTATTCTGAAACCTTTGAAGAACATTTTAATTGATTACTTGAATACTTAATCGATTAACGTAACCATAAAAAATTCTTCTCATGTTTTTAATTATTCAAAAACATTTTTCTTTTAATTAATTTTGTTATAGTTTGTGTGCTAAACTAAAACTTTGTGAAAGACTCTCAACCACAACAATGAAAGCTAAGACACTTAAAATGTCTTCAACATCAATAACTTCAAATATCATCATCAAAAGAACTTTTCTTGAGGCTTTAGTTTACTCTTTATGTAGAACATCCGCTTGTTTGATCAAATTAGTTAGTTGAACCAGTTAATTGTTCAAAATTGGAATTGAATCTGCAAAGAACTATGCTAATAGGAATTGTATAAACCTTGAATTCGTGAATTCACCTTTTGTTTCCAATTATTTTCATTTTCAACCTTTCTTTGTGTTTCAATTCTATTTGAATTCTATAAAAGTTTTGGTGTAATTTTATACCCGATGTACATTAAAGAGTATGTATTATCAACATCACCGTATATAAATTTTCTATTATATTGTTATGATTGCCTAAACAAGTAAAACATCGCATAAAACTTTATCACAAATCATACCAATGGATAATGATACTATCATTTTTTGATTCACACATTTCTCACCTTATTCACTTAACCATTGTTGGTCGTAAGGTTTGCATGGAGAATGATGAAAAATTGAAGTTTGTTCACCATCCTTTTGAAAACACTTTAGATCGAGTTCAAGAAAGGAGGGGGAGGGGGGGGGGGGTTGAATTGAACTTTATAAAATTTTGAGTTTAAAAAAGGTTTGAAAAAGGTTTTAATCAAAATGAGAATTTTCAAAAATCTCAAAATCAATAAAAGAAGGTGCAACACAAAAAAATAAACCAATTTAGTTTCGAATAAACAAATTTCAAGTCCGACAACACCAATGAGTGTAAGGTGGCAATTGTATTATTTTGTTTTGAATTAAAAACCAATATTGATTTCTGCAAGGATTAAACTAGAATTCTCAACAGTAGCACAAGTGAAAACAATAATGAAATGACATAGATTAATCACTCAAATGTTAGGCACAGGTTGTGATAAAAAATCCTTTATCAAAGCTGTAAACTAAAGGAAAGCAAAAACCAGATTTAATATCAAACTACCAGCAGATCAATCAATTAAAAGTAATTTATGATTGAGAACCAATTACAAGAATACCAAGTAAGATTTAATGACATACCAAAGGAAACAAAATAGATCACATATCAAGGGCTACGTCCAGTCTTCCTCGACACTTTAGTAAGAAAAATTGCAGTAATCAACACTTAATTGTATAATTACAATTAAGACACAATTCTCACACCCTGCAAGAACCAAGAACACTGGATTGAAGAACAAGCATGCTGCATTTCCCTCGATTCACAAAAATCCAATGCTAAACCTATAACACTTCAATTACAAAATTGATTCAAAATTTACAAGATTACAATTACAAAAACGATTATTGAATCAAAAACAGGTTGAAGAAAGGTTAAAAGAAACCCCTTAATTGTCGGAAAATAGAAGGCCTGCACAAGCTTGAAGATTCTCAAAAGCATGACTCAATATTAAGATTCAATCTCCAAGAACAACCCTTTCAATCTTTAGGAAAATCAAATGATCTAGATTACTCAAATTGTTTTTCATAATTTTTCTCGTGCTTCTCTCTTCTTTCACTCCTTGAAAACCTATTTGTTTTTAAAATAGAAAACCAAACTCTTTTTAACTGACAATTAAAAATAGTTAACTGTAGAACTCGAATAAATCGATTTCACATGAAGGGGAATCAATTTCTTTTCTATTGAAATTTTTAAATCCAGAACAAGTTTTCCTTGAACACTTTTGTTATGCCTGTTACTCGTTTAGAAACATGTTTTAATGTGTGCCAATGAGATTCTCCTTAGCAGTGCACATGTTTCCTGTTACCTCCAATCACACTTATTCACACTAAGACAAAGCCTAAGACAAAACATCCAATTCTACTAGCTTGCTTTGGCTTCTTGCACTTGCTTGGCTTTATCAAATACTTAGTCTCTTGAGAGTACTAACACCTTTGACTTGGTAAGTTTGTGGAACTTCCTCCATCAATAATTAGTCTGCAAGTTTTATTGATGATTAGGGATCTCGAATCAAAAATAATTTCCCTTTGAGTCTCTAAAAAATCCTTTTTAAGATTCCTAAGCATGCACCTAATCATTGTTGAGACCTAAACAATCTAATTCCTATAAACCTTTATAAAGGGATTTGGTGATAATAACAAACACTAAACAAGCTAGTAACACACTAATAACTCTTGTTTTCTTCATATTTTTCTAGTGTAATTGCATCTCTTTAGGATTTCTTTTTGTTTTTATTTGTTTGTTTTAGTATAGATTTGTATTTTCTAGAATAAATAGATATTATAATAAATTATGTATAAAAAACTATGTTTTCTAGCTTAAATTCTACATAGATTGTTTGATATGTTGTTTTGTTAAATTTTATAGATTTTGGAGCTGATTCTTGTTGTATTAGATTCCTTTCAATTAGATCTCTAATAAAGATTTTGGATGAGTGAAGATTTGAATTTTAAACTTGAAGAATGAAACATTAGATGATTTCAACAATTTTGGACCATTAGATGGCCAAAGCTTTAGAGCATTAGATGGTCAATGATTCAAAGCATTAGTCACTCAATAGATTAACCCATTAAATGGTCTAGAGTAGAAGGGAACTTTTGTAATTTCATACACTGTAGAAGTGGACTATTCTGATTTTGGTTCTTCAATCCATTTTTTAGTCATGTAAAACATTATGAATAGGAACACTAAGACACAATCTAAATGTACTTACACACTCACTTAGACGCTTATGTAGGAGTAGTTAGTCATCTTCTTAATTTTTTGTTTTTTCAGTTCAATGCAATTCAATTTTATCTTTTCAAGTTTCTTCTACTTTCTCGTCTTCATCTATCATTTTCAATTCTATAAATTACATTTTGGAATTTTATTGAACTTTTGGAAATAAGTATAAAAAGAATACGAAATTGTGTTAAATAATGCTCTGTTAAAGTGATTTTCTTCTTTGAAATTGTTTTCTTAGAATAGACAAATCGATTTGTTCTGTGGAATCTTCATTGACAAGTAATCCAAATTTGGGTTTCTTGCATTCAAGGTTGAAGATGACTTGACCATGGTTTATTTTTTCTATTATGCTTTTCGAGAGTAAAAGTTTTAGTGAATTTACATTTTTTTCCATTTACATTTCTGTTCTTTACATTACTTGGCATTTAACTTTTTACACTTCATAACTTGTACAATTTAAGTATTTTGCACTTTATAATTCTTGTCCATTATGTTTCCAATACCTCTATAATTCATGCCATTTACAATTTTGTAATTTACCTTTCTTCTCCTGTAATTTTCATTGGACAGTTTAGTACAACCATTAGATTATCTATTAGACGATTATCCATTAATCAATCTAATGGGTGTACTTAACCTTTATAATTGTTTTCAGAAATTCATTTGAAATTTACTTAATGTTATAAATTTCAATTGTAGTTTTAGTTTTTTTTTACATTTACGCATTGTTTTACTCATTTTGTGCAATTTTTATTTTAACCGTCTAACACATACTCTATTTTGCACTTCTTTACTGTATTTCATTTGTATTTCATTTCCTTTCAATTTATCACTGTTTATTGATTTCATTCAATTATGTCAAGCATTTCCATTCAATTTCAATTGCCATATTTCATTTTTCTCATACAATATTTTTCCTATATTTTTACTATCCTCCGTTTCCATTCCTTGTTACTATTTTTGTTTTCATTTATTATTTTCTCTTTTATTTATTTAATTTTTTCTCTTTTCTTTTATTTAATTTCCTTTCTTTTCTTTTATTTAATTTCCTTCACCTTCTGGCCGTTGAGTAGCTTCATCTCTTTTGAATGTGTTTTTTACATATGACGAGCTTGATAGTGAACTTGTGCATTAAATGCACTCCATGCAACTTTAAATGTTTTCTTTGTTCTGTATGCAACACTTGGATAACTAACATAACATATCTCCCTAGGTAGTATATCCTTTTGCACCAAACTATGATAAAAGTGCATATTGTATACGACACATAACTAGGCTAGAGTTGAGAAATGCTAGTATTAGGTTATTGTTTAAGAAATCAACTTTAGCTCTTCATCCAAGAGACCACTCGATGTGACTTGTCTTTGAATGGATATGCAAGAAAGCAAGAAACAGTTCCTGCAACATAAAATAAGCATATATATGTTTTATATAGTACAAGGTTAGCTTAAACTATGTGTGTGTCATTTGAGCATATAGATGCTTTATCAGATGTAAAGAAAGACTACACAATCATTTGTAAAATCATAGTGTTGGATTTTCGTTATTGAAAAAGTTGTTTACTTATAAATCCTTAGATACTAAAGTTATTCATTGAGTCCTAAATTCCCAACCCCTTAAGTAAGTAGCTTGAGAATGGAACTATTACCAGAAATAATAATCTCAAATGAAAACTAAACAAGCCAATTTTCTACCGTGACAACTTAATTGTTCTATCTTTAATTACAAACAATCCTCAATTTTCCAAGTAAAAAATTATTCATAGATAAATGAACAAATATAAAGATAAAACACTAGAATAATTAGAATAAATTAACATCAAGCAGAACATATTCAAAACATATAATTCAGAATACTACATCAATAATCTAATTAGAGTATTTTTAGAAATTCATAATGTAAGGATTATCTATGAAATAGTTGGTTGCATAAAAGTAGTATCTACCTCCTTATTGGTGTCTTTTCCTGGTGTCTAATTGTTTTCAACAAAGAAATGTCCCTTTCTCTCCCCTTTATCTTCTTTTCAAATAATTTCTAAAAAATTGGGTTAAATCCACATTAAGATTCAAAAGTAAATGTTTTTCATGCTTGTTTTTCCTTTGACTTTAAATCTCCCTTCTAAAATATTTACACCAGCATAAGATGATCGACAATCAACCTGTGAATTCTTCTAACTTTTCTTTTCTTATTCCATTTTATTCCAACTTTAATGTTTGGTTTCACATTCCTTCCAAACCATAATTTTTCGCCTAAAACATTTATTTACAAGAAACAATATAAAACCAATAGTGTAATCTAAAATAAAGAAAATATATGATAAAATAAACCAAATAATAAAGTCATGTATACAAATAAACTTAAATGAATATGAATGCACAAAAAATTTAAAACACATTAGTGATCATAAGTCTAGTTATGAATTAGCTTAATTTAGAATAAAAACTTCATTCGTTTTATATTTTTGTGAAAATTAAAAAAAAAATAAAAGTAAAAGATGTTTACCACTGTACAAAAATTTAATTCATAAAATTATATATATTTTCAAGTTTGCATCAGTGAGGGACAAGAAAGAACAGAACAACATAGACTAGAATTCTTGGAAGTTTTCCATTGAACACAAATTAAACTAACAGGATTATATATTTAGTGTGGAAGCGTGCTTTTGAGAAGACAAGATAAACATACACACAACATAATAAGAATGAAACAAGAGAAGAGAAAATAAGATACAAATTAAAAAATTCAAGAAAAATAAAAGAGAAATGGAAGAAAAAAAACTTATGATAACGGTATTCATGCTACTAGAAAAGCTCTGTCATAAGTGTTAATATAGTTGTCCATTGGTCCAAGATAAGACATTAATAAGAAGAGAACTCTCTCTCTGTACTGTTGACATTATTTAGAAAACACTCTCATTTAATTATATCAAAACTTGTTTACAAATAAGTTAGAGGGTTATTTATAACCTCCTGAATCAATGAGCTTAAAGTAAACGCAATAGCATTCTATCTAGAAATGACATGAAAATTCAAATGTAATGTAACGGCCGAAAATTCAAATGGAAATTTAATTTGTGTTTCATGCCAGCTCATGTTTTCCATGCTTTTTCACACTTGTTCTTTCTAACTTTTCTCTTCTTTTTTTTTACTTATCTTTTACTAACATAGCATAAATATACATGGGCTTTATTGAACTTCGATGACATTAATTTGCTCCCTGTTTTTTATTCCTCCAATGTTTTATTGGGCTTAATAGTCCCAAATATAATGACTATTGGCACCTATTTTAGAGATGAGAAAAATGAAAGTAAATTTGTAATATCTAAAATTTACAATAAAATATAAACTCCATTGTAAATTATTTATCTATTTAAAGCTATTTAAAATCATCTATGTCGATGCTCTCATCAGTATTTATGTGTGTTAGCACCAGTGGACTGCTGCAGTGATTTGATGAAGCCAACCATGAGTGAAGAAGTTCAAGACCTATGATCATATGTGAAATGCATGAAGATTCATGAAGATTTGAAGCTTGGTCTAGAAC
>Ga0099825_1002670_pt1 | contig 23779 bp, 14 predicted proteins | sample SiratroredBW_FD_76838 | JGI IMG/M metagenome (GOLD analysis project Ga0099825, IMG submission 76838) | Root nodule microbial communities of legume samples collected from California, USA - Siratro red BW | ecosystem: Host-associated > Plants > Roots > Nodule | place: USA: California | collected... | reverse complement strand
CATGTCAATCTACCATACCCAATTTTAGAAAGATCAATGACAGAATAAAACAAAATTGGCACGTTTCCACTCTAAATAGATTCATCTATACCAAATTACAGCCGACACGACATTGAAAATGAATTTCTTATAGTACCAATATATCTGAATAACCGACGTATTCTTTTAATGTATGTGTATATATACACATACATTGAAAATCAATAAATTAATTTTACTTGAATCTGGTTTTACCAGGATAAATCAACAGACATACTAATTGAATAAATAACATTATGCTCCCTTTCCCCTCTGATCGAAGGAAGCAAAATTGGTTGAATGGAGAATTTATTCGAGGGAAGGAAGTGTAATAAATAAAGGGAGAAGAAGGTTGAGTTAGGGGGTGTTGTAGGGGACTTAAATGTGGTGGATGGATGTGAAAGAAGAAAGGGAAAGAGAAGTTTGAGAATGGGAATGGGGAGGGTTAGGCGGAGTGGTGTGCATGCAGATGACGGAGGGCTTAACCCCCAGTCAAGGCGCGTTGAATTTTTGGTTTGTTGAGGAGGTGACACGTGAAGACCAACGCATATGGGTGGTGACTGTTGGGGAAATTGACAGTGGTCTCTGCTTAGAATGGGAATATAAAGGCCAAGGAGAGGAATCGGGTGTTGAAGAAGTGAAGTGAAGAAGGTGGGAGAGATGATGGGTACGGTGGTTCCAAGAGTTGAAAGTTTGGCGAGCAGTGGGATAAAGAGTATCCCGAAGGAGTACGTGAGGCCGCAAGAGGAGTTGGAGAACATAGGAAACGTGTTCGAGGAGGAAAAGAAGGAAGGGCCGCAGGTTCCCACGATTGACCTGGCAGAGATAGATTCGGCGTCCGAGGTTGTTCGAGGGGAGTGTCGGGAGAAGCTGAAAAAGGCGGCGGAGGAATGGGGTGTGATGAACTTGGTGAACCATGGGATCCCGGAGGAGCTCTTGGATCGGCTGCGGAAAGCAGGGGAAACCTTCTTCTCTCTTCCCATTGAGGAGAAGGAGAAGTACGCCAACGACCAAGCCTCTGGGAAGATTCAGGGTTATGGAAGCAAGCTCGCTAACAATGCCAGTGGGCAATTGGAGTGGGAAGATTACTTCTTTCACCTTGTTTATCCCGAGGAGAAGCGCGATCTCTCCATCTGGCCAACCACACCCTCTGATTATACGTGAGTTCTTCATCCTTTCTTTCTTCCACTCATAGTCAGTTATTTAACCTTATTTGTTGTTGATGAAGTGAGGCTACAAGCGAGTATGCGAGGCAATTAAGGAGGCTTGCGACAAAGATACTAGAGGCACTTTCTGTCGGATTGGGGTTGGAAGGTGGAAGACTAGAGAAGGAAGTTGGTGGAATGGAGGAGCTTTTGCTTCAACTGAAAATCAACTACTACCCAATATGTCCCCAGCCAGAATTGGCTCTGGGAGTTGAAGCCCACACCGATATAAGCTCACTCACCTTCCTCCTTCATAACATGGTGCCAGGTCTGCAACTTTTCTACCAGGGCAAATGGGTCACGGCAAAGTGTGTGCCTAATTCCATTTTCATGCATATTGGGGACACCATTGAGATCCTGAGTAACGGGAGGTACAAGAGCATTCTCCACAGGGGATTGGTGAACAAAGAGAAGGTTCGAATATCGTGGGCGGTGTTTTGTGAACCTCCCAAGGAGAAGATCATCTTGCAGCCGCTTCCTGAACTTGTGACTGAGAAAGAGCCAGCTCGTTTTCCTCCGCGCACTTTTGCTCAACATATTCACCACAAACTTTTCAGGAAGGATGAGGAAGCTCTCCCGAATTGACTGTGTCCCTCCTCATTCCATGGCTTCCATTGCACTCTATGCTTGTCTTCTGCACTTCTTAGTTCTTATGGCTTGTACTAATAAAAAGACCCTTCATCTGGTCTCCTCATGTTAAGTTTGTTTTATCCTTTATTAAATATATTATTTTTTCTTTTTATCTTTATATTATTTACATACCTTTCATCATTATTCAATTTATGGTGAAGTCTTTACTTCTTCTTCTCCTTCTTTTAATGAAAAATATGCCACATATACTTTATTTAAACCACGTAGCCCTCCCTCCACCTTCTTTCATTTTTTTTTAATGAACAAATTCAAATATATTGATCAAAGTGTATATTAAAAAGCTTAGTTGCAACTATAAAAAAACTTGTTCTGATAGTTTTTTATGGGAGAAATCTCGAAACAGTTCAATTTTATAAATTTCTCCCATAAAAAAATGTCTAAATATGTTTAATATAAAAAAATTCTTATATAAATATGGATTAATATAGGTTCACTCCTTTAATTTATGTTTTTTATTTATGTCAGAAAATCTATCTTACGGAAAACTTGTATCGTTACTTCGTTTATGTTCAAATATAAAGAAAAAATGATTATTATATTTGATGAAATAATAATTTTAACCATTTCAATTCAATTCTATTTAATGTTACTATTTTAAAAATATTCTTATTTTTATACCTAAGTACCATTTACAATAAATATAACCTATGATGATTTAGAAGAAAATACATCTTCATGTATGAAAATAGGAATATTAAATGAATTTAACTACTAATAAATTACTAGTATATTATATAAATGTAAGTCTATAGGTATTGACAAGTTTAGTTGTACTTAAAAATCTTTTTTAAAATAATGGAATATTTGGTAGAAATAAAAGAAATATAGAGAAAATAAAGAAAAACGGAAAAAAAGACGAGAAAAGAACAAAGTATAAAGGAAGGGAATTTAGTCCAAGAGAATTATGTGAAAAATTGGTATAAACAAAAGTTTTTTAGTTTGAAGAAATAAAATAAAAATACTATCTTATTAAAAAAGATAAAATTTAAAATATTTTATTTAAAAGTAATATTATTATTTATTAATATTGAATGTTATTAGTTAAATATATTTATATAGTATTGTTTTTAATTGTTTATATTTATTAATATTATTATTAACATTTAAAACAGAAAAACATAGTAAGATAAAAGAAAAACATGTACAATAAATGATGTAACGTAATAGCACAATACGCTGAGGAATTTGGAGGCGTATATTATCATATAATTCTAAAAATTTTATGTTGTGTAATTATATATTTTTATTTTCGTTTTAGCACAAATTTAATCAGATTTAACATGAGGCGGGTTTGGTTTGGATTAGAAAATATTTGAAAAATTCAAACCAACTACATTCATTAATTCATTAAATGTTGAATAGTTTAAATTTAAATATCTATTAAATCGATCTAACGTAACTGGTGTTCCCCGGTGTTCCCTGGCAGTACCTACACCACAAGTTGTAACAAGAGTGACTGGGTGGTCTCTCTATACATAATTTATTTATTTATTTTAAGTTATACTTAATACTTTCAACATTAAATAATAATTAAGTTATATGTAAATAATTAATTCTATTTAATTTTTTAAAAATAAAATACATAATTAGTACATATACTGTTTCACATTTATGAATTGTTATTATAAGTGTTACTTAGATTTAAAACATACTTAAAATGAAATTTTAGTTATTTTTATTTATTTTAGTCCATCCACAGTTTTATTTGTTCATTTTAGAATAGAGATATTTAATTTTTTATTTAAAAAAATCTGCAGTTATGCTATATTTATTTTAGTTACAAAACGTTATAGATGACATATTAATTTAAAAAATCGTAAAAAATAGTTATCTAAGATATAAAAATAATACAGAAAATAAATTATAAATTATAGAGTAACAGAAAATACAAATATAATAAAATAGAAAGAATAAAATTATATTTAAAATTTCAAAATATAAGAATTGGTTGATTTAATTAGAAATGAATAGATAAAAAAAGGGAGTTGGAAAAGACATGAAAAAGTAGTGACAATAAACTGTTGCAAAAAGAAACGAAAGGCCAATGAGTGCAGCATGGGCATTACATAAGCGATAAGGATACGACTCAGAACGCCAAACCCATATCACCCGCGCTTCAGACTTCACTCATCTTTTCGTGAGTCTCTTCAAACTTCCATTCCTAATTCTCTTTTCGTTTGTTATGCTGAAATGGAATGCGTTCTTGAATGACGATTCAGTATCTTTGCTTTCACCTGAAGCACCACACACATCACTACATTTCCAAGCCTTTTCTTCTTCTTCTTCTTCTTCTTCTTAACCAATCACGCCGCACTTAGGATTCAGGGGGTTATGTTGCTTCTTTTTCTTTTTTTGCTTCGATTTTTCTAATTCATGCTGCAATTAACTGTAGTCTTTGCTTCAACTTCAGGCAAAATACGAATTTCTGACCAAGATTTCTCACCGAGGTCAGCTCTGACTTATATCAATATTCTGTGTTCTTGAGTGTGGTGAGGGAGAGACAGCAAGATTATTCGGGCAGCTTGTTTATCCTATCTTACATTAATTATATTTTAGTGCACATAAATACCGAACAATGTATACTTTGTATTCTGCTTTTAACTTTCAGAATTTGATGACAGGTCAATTCGGATATGTCTTCTGATAGCGCAAAGGAAAATGCGTCGGTAGTTGATTCATCAGTCAGTGAATGGAGGAATGACATTGGAAATTCAGATGATCCAGGTTTTGATAATATTTCTCTTGTCACATGCAGATCAAGTGGATTAAGGAGCTTGCATTGTGTAGGTGGGTTGGGAGGGGGAGGGAGTTAGAGAAGTTATAGATTTAAAATTACAAAACATTTCATGTAAGATAAAATATGTAAAACAAAATGACTGAAAAAAAAAAGTAAAGTGACAGATTTCTAACCTAAACTAAATTTCCTGGCATGTATGGAGGGTTAGCCCCCTCGTCCAACATCCTTCCTTCCATTGTTTAGTTATACTTCCAAATGGAGAATCACCTTTTCAATCCCTCAAATCTCACAAATCCAAACATACTCTTAATTAGCTAATTTTTATTGGAGTTTGTCCAGATGATCACTGACTTTGGCATGTGTGGTGAAGATTGGGATAGGGAGTTTATCATATACTCAAAATCATTCACATACATATCTATTTTTAGCACAGATGACATGCATGTGAACTTTTTTCTTTCTACTTTGAGTTCTGATTTATCTGTGATCTTTTTTGTTAGAGAGCTCCTGTTACAAGTTTAATGAAAACAGTAATCCAATTCGGTCAGATATAGCGGGACACTCTTATGGTCTGATAGGGCATCCAACAGGACTTGGAGTGGAAAAATGGAATGATATCAAGTATTTCATCATTAAGAGTTTGAATCGTCAAAATATCGATTTGTCTATTAAGAAAGGAATTTGGGCTACTCAAATCATGAATGAACGGATTCTAGACGAAGCTTTTCGTGTAAGTAAACTCCTTTTCTGATCTCCAACTGTAATGTTGAAATAGTTCTAGGCTTTAGGATCCGTCAAGAATTAGGAAATAAATTACCGTAAGATAAAAATAATTTTCTTGAGAATTATCAGCATATTTTGCAGAACTCGGGCTGTGTAATCCTTATATTTAGTGTCAACATGAGTGGTTCCTTTCAAGGATATGCACAAATGATTTCCTCCATTGGAAGGGGTAGACACAATGTTTGGAGTGAGGGAATTGGGAAAAGTAATCCTTGGGGCCGCAGTTTTAAGGTCCAGTGGCTGTGTTTCAATGATTTGCCTTTCCACAAGACTCTACATCTCAAGAATCCATTGAATGATTATAAGCCGGTCAAAATTAGCAGAGACTGTCAGGTTTCCTTTCATTTTAACCTTTCAGATCTTTCAAAATTTGTGCATATATTATGCAATTGTAACTCTAAGTCAAGTTCCCCCTCTTAGGAGTTATCTCCAGACATTGGCCTAGCTCTTTGTGAACTCCTTGATGGTAAGAATGATACAAATGACCTACTGACCAGGTATACTTTTTAGGGTGGTAATTGATATCGTGCTATTATCAGGCAATGTTTAGAGGAGGCTTCCTGCTTATTGGTTTTTGCATGTGCAGTTCATCAAGGGATGATTTTTCATCTAAGGGTCGCTATGTGAATATTCCAAGTTCAATGGGAGACGAAGAGTATAACTTTCCTCCGTTTCATATGTCATGGTCAATGCCCCTGCCTTCTTCTTCCCTGTTTTACCAAAATCAACCTGTAGTAAATGAATTTCGTTCAACAAAGCAGAGATTCAGTGGGACCATGCTTACTGAAACGTTGCCTATCAATTCTTGTGCATCTTCACAAGTGTCAGGGGTTAAACGTGCTCATTATAGTGGACATATTCCAGAGCTACAAACAAAGAAGGACGTGCCTTGTCAATTAGATTTTTGGGGTTTGTCTCCAGGCTACCCTTTAGCTGGTAGTACCCTAACTGAGGATGATTTTCTTGACATGGTACCGGGAATATATCTTTCTTCCTCTAATCAATTATTTTATATTTTTTCCATTTTATTTCTGATTGTTGGCTAGACAACCTTACGAATCCTCTTTAGGGAATGACATGCTGTCAAATGGCTTTGTCAAAGACAAAGCCAAATATAAGAGCTTTATTGTTCTAAAAAGTGGTGTTATATTTCAAATGGCCTTAATCTGGAAGGTCTTAATTTTGCTATTATATTGAATCACCATTTAGGCAGACTCTTGATTTGTGAAGAATTTTTATAAAAAACTCGAAATCATATTTATGTCTTTGCCCTGCAATTCTAATCGCAATAAAACGAATATTCTCCATTGCTGGGTTTTGAGGACACTGGTCAGATCTGGTTAGAGAGCATACATTGAACAATTTGTCATTTGGATTTAATCATTGCTCAAAAGAAGGTCGACCATGCAAGTCCTCCACTTTTTACTCATCCTACTGCAACTCTGGTTGTTATCTTTTTTTATTTCAATTTTGGTGTCTGAGAATTTTCCAGTTTTAATTTGTGTCTTTGCTACACTTGTTTCTTCTGCTAATTCTGATTGAATGTCTGTTGTGTTGGTTGTAGTCCTATGAAGAATACCTGGAGGAGGTTCATAGCAGAGGCAGGAAACAGTTGCGGATCAGTGTCAGTATTTAGATCAACATCATTTTGCAATTTTCTTGTGCTTCTGTTTATCTGAACATGGTTTCTATCAGTCGCAGGAAACCATAACCAAGTCATCAAAATTCCCAGGCAACTAAACCATGGTGGAAATGGCTGGAATTGCTGAGAAGTGATTCACCTGATGATGATAGGTGAATGTCTTTACTGTAATCAAATTCCAAATCGTAATAAGTATTCAATTCAGCGATTCCATAGCTAGGATGTATTTTGCAGGAACATAGAAGAATGTGCTGATAGAAATGGGAGCAACCCTCGTGGGAGGATACATCAGTCATCTTTTCCATGGATATAACTTCTCCAATATGCCAATATGGTAATCTTTTGGGCAAGGAGGCCCTTATGCTGTTTTCCTATAGCAAAATCGACATGGAAGTTAATTGTAATTGTCTAAAATTAGGACTTGATATTGAACCTCATATTAATGCGATTCAATTCCAAGGTTACTTTGAGGCTTGTTGACAAATTGTACAAAATTTAGATTAGAATTGGAATGACCAAAATATACCTTGTGTATATAATATGCTCTCTATCCCAATGGTAAACCGGCATTTTTATCCCTCTGGAAAATTGTCAGCAAAGATGATGCCGTTATTGGTCTAATGTTTAAACTGTCTTCAATTTTGTTAATGTTTTGTTAATCATTTTTTAAAGATGAATGCATGTCGAATTACTCGAATTTTGTGCACACTTGAGATATAAATATTGTTTGTTTTGGAGTTTGGTGATGATTTTGTTCTTAAAAAAGCATATTGTAAAGTTAAGCTAGAAAAATATATATAAATTATTCTTAGTTTGAACTCTTAAGTGAGATGAAGCTATTAAGTATATTAGAAGAAGTCTTGTGTCGATGTTTAAGGAGAAAGCGAGTTTATTTTTGAAAATTATTTTCTATTCTCACATACTTCCCCAATTCCTCAACTTCTTTGACTAAAATAAAGAATTGTCAAGTAGTTATTGTTAAAAGATTAGTTTTTTCTTTAAAAAAAAAAAAAAATAATTTGACACCTTTATTTTTATCTAAACAGCTGCATGACAAGTTTTTTTAATAATAAAAGATTTAATTAAAATATAAATTAAATCATTTAATAAAAAATAATTAAAACAATTAAAACAATTGTAAGGTACTTGTAACATGTTTAATATAAGGATATTTTTTAATCAGTTTTATAAGGTTTTATATTATTTTAAGTACGTCTCATTATACTATATTAATTTTAAGGTTTCTCTATAAAGTTTTACTTCAATAATGAAGTTATAAAATTTCACGCTTCTTTATTTTTTTATTTATAATTTTATAAATTAATTGAATTATATATATAATTAAAAAAATTTCAATCTTAAAAAGGGTTTTATATAAAGAATTAATTTTTAAATTTAAGATCATTACCATATCATATTAGCATGTTCAGTGAAGGTTCTTTATAAAATTTATGTTTTAAATTTAAGGGCGATTAAAACTTTTACATTAAAGATGTTTTAAATTTATTTATCAAGTCTTGTTTTTGTTTTAAGTGGATATACATTATTTTTTATTTTCAGTAATTCTTAAAAATTTTACTTAAATAGAAAATTTTTTACAAGACATACATTTTGATAACTTTTTATTTGTACTTAAATATTTTATACCTTAAAAGATAATTTAATTATTATTTTTGAGTATGAATTAGTGTTCACGTTCTCAAGTCATACTGTGAATATTGAATAATTATTTTTATTTACAAAACGCATGGCCTTATACAAAATTTAGCTCTTAATTGTAAGAGCATCATTATATCACATCAATATATTTTAGCGAAAGTTTCTTGTGTAAAAATTATATCTTATATCTAAGACCTAGAACCTCTAGTGGAGTCGCTTTTATCTATTGTTTATAATAAACTTAAAAATTTCTTATGCTTATAATTTTTCAAAAAATTAATCCATTAAATAAAAAAGGCCTACAAAAGTTAGGTCATTTAGTGCGCCCATATATCATTTAGGAAAATGATAATTTGAGACTTACTTTTTTTTAAACAACCCTTGACTACTCTTTTCAATAATATAATATAGAATTATATTCAGATGAAAAAAATAATTATAAATGGTTGTTGGGTGGTTATATAAAATATGGAAGTTATCAACATATCATAATCCTTATATTTAAGGGACGAGTACGTTTAAAATTAAGTTCAAATATAGATAAAAATTCATATTTTTAATTTTATGTTAGACTGCGTTGCATGAAGCCAATGTAGCTAATGATTAGAGGCGTATCTCTTCTCTATATAACGCCAAATGCTTGTTTGTTTTTTTTTCTTTTTTCATTTAATTTTGGAGAAAAAAGTGGAATTCATTCACCGATACCAAGTGTATATAACTATGTAAAATCAAATCTGTAACACCATAAAGCCTTAATAATTGAATTTTCGCTGGTGTAAGACCAAACTCCTTTGTCTTTCAGAAAATTACACCTTTTAAACTTTGGTTCAACAAAATAATAATTGATTGGTTCAACTAAAAAGAGAATATAAAACGGATTATATAAGACTAATTAAAACTAATAACTTCATATTATTAAGAGAGCTACAGTGAGACCTACATATTTTAAGAAACTGAAATAGTTCCCTGATGTCATTGCACAGCAATACTGCATCTTTGGAGAGTTCAGGTTCCAATCTTTATTTCTTTCATACAAAATAACACGATGCTCCAACTTGTCCAAATTTTCATAGGAACACAACAGCTATAGGGATGCTAACAGAGTACTTGCCAGATACCCACCTGATAGACCCTTGAGAAAACTCTTCATTCCCTCTATTCTTTTTGTCTTCAGGAACAAATCCAACCGTGTATGTAACCTTCTGCTTCACCTCTCTGAATGTTATCTCAGCAGGGCTTATGCTTATGCCTACTCCAAAAGGTGGTTCAACTGCCACATAGTAGGTTACATTGGCGGGTCCAACATTTGTGAGTGTTCTGGTGTAGAATTGTGAAGTTGATCCCAACCCAATTGAAAACGAGGGATAATTGAGTTGAGCCTCCGGTATGGCTTTCACCTCGGAGCAGTCCACATTTTGGTTCAAAATCAGTCCAACTTCTTTATCAGTGTAATTCAAGCCACACAAATAGGGTATGTAATCATTTGGTTCAATATCATAAACTAGCCCAGGATCATTGGCCCTCAAAGGGTTAACATGTCCAGCTCCTGTGGCAAACACATCAGCAGGTAGAAGCCTTTGGTCCAATATGGACTTCCCTCCAAGGTTTACTGTATTAGCATTGGTCATTATTGCTGATTTTATGGCAGCAACAGACCAATCTGGATGAGAGTTTTTAAGCAAAGCAGCAATGCCACTGAGATGAGGACAAGACATTGAGGTGCCTGAAATGATGTTGAATGAAGGCACATTGTTGTCCAAAGACACGGGCCATGCAGCTAGAATGTTCTGTCCTGGACCAATGATGTCAGGCTTCAGAATTCCCGGGCTTGCCAAACTTGGACCCCTTGAGGAAAAGGAAGTAACTGCAGGTGCAAAGAGGCTTCCAATAACAGTTCCTCTGAACAAAATTGTTGCTGTTGGCGTTGAGGTTGAGTTTATGTAACTTTTGATGGCTAAGCCAGCAGAATAACTTACGTGTGTAGCCGGAAGAACGTGAACGTCAGCAAAGGGATTGAAGTCTTCGACTATTGAGTTCATGAGGATCATGGCTACACCACCAGCGTTCTTAACTTCTCGTCCTTTGTCTACTCTTGCAACGAATCCACCAACGTCGCACAACACTATCTTTCCCTTCACATCCACGTTCTCTAAGGATTCAGGGGCACAAAAGGCCGACGAGGAGTTTCCATTTGAACCTGCGTACACAAGTGGTAGTAAAGTGGACGTGAAGTTGCTGGGTTGGAAAACAGATTCACCGTTCAACACTAGGCCGTTGCCAAGTTTTGCTGCTGCTACTATTCTTCTGTCGATGGTGCTTGCACCAACGGTGAGAATCCAGGGAGCCTCATTAGACAAAGTGGCATGATCAGGACCAGAGTTAGCAGCTGAACAACTCACGAAAATTCCCTTTTGAATTGCACTGAATGCACCAAGTGCAATTGGGTCGTCAAAGAAAGGAGCAGAGGGTCCTCCAAGGGAGAGAGAAAGCACATCCACACCATCCTCTATGGCAGTGTCCATTCCAGCTAGTATTGCACTTTCAGAACAACCAAAGAGGCCACATACCTTGTATATTGCTAAGTGTGCATCAGGTGCCATGCCAACCGCTGTACCCTTGGCATTGCCAAAGACACTAGCACCTTGCACAAACCTTCCTGTGGCTGTGCTGGCTGTGTGTGTCCCATGTCCAACATCATCCAGTGGAACCTTTGTACCCTTGACAAAATTTCTCGCACCAATGAGCTTGTTGTTGCAAGTCCTCCGTCCTGAGAATTCACAGAGGCCATTCCATTTTGCTGGTGGAAATGGCATTCCTTCATCAGAGAAAGAAGGGTGATCAGGGGTTATGCCCGTGTCCAGAATTCCAACTATGATGCCTTTTCCGAAATTGGAATTGCTCCATAATCCCAGCCCTTGTTGCAACCCCAAGAACGTTGGAGTCTGAGTTGTGTGTAATGAAAAGGTCCTTTCAGGACGAACTGACACAACCTCCTCCTTCTCTTGAAGAGCTTCGGCTTCTTCCGGGGTCAATTCCACGGCAAATCCATCCATTACATTGCTGTATAAGAAAGTAATCTGGTGCTGGTTCTGATCTGATCTAGTACTGGATGGGAGAAGCGAATGGTAAAAACCATGCAAGTCCATAGACTTAAGAGAATCACCACCCCCATCAGGCTTTTTAACGCGAACAATGTAAGTCAACAAGCTCTTTGGAACATCGATTTCCTCAGTGGGAAAAGAACGTTCCTTTATTTCTTTGACGAAGTCTGCATTTCGATGTGCTGAAGTTGGAGATATAGTAACTAGCACGAAAATAAGAGCAAGAGGCAATGCAAGTTCCATATTGGTTGAGAGGAGAAACTTGCTTGGTTAGTGTGATGTGGGAAATCCACGTGGTTATATATACTGTGGAAGACATGGGTGTTAACGATGGCTATGATATTAATAATTGACCTCGACTATACCAAGGTTTTTTTTTTCAGCGGCAATATACCAAAGTGTATATGCAAGCAGAGGCTAGCTGGTTAGAACTGAACAAGGTAACAGATTGTTATCACGTAAATTCAGGCAGTTGCATGGTGATGCCCGCTGTGCAATATTATTGCTTTGTCTGGTAGCAAATATTGATTAAGTGTATTAATTATTTTTTTTGACTGTTTATTAATATAATAATTAATTGTTTGTTCATGATGCTTTATATTGGATTTGTCACTCTAAAAAAATTTAAAGGATAGTAATATTTTAACATTACTATTCTTATTTTATTAATACATAATATTTTATTAATATAAAGCATACAAAATATTCTTATTTTATTAATATATAATATTTTATTAATATAAAGCAGTGTTTTTTTCAGTAAGAGTGTAAAACTAATATTTTCCGAACACCGCACCTCTGGGACTGTAGAAACCTTACAATCATATCCAGGTATCAATTTTACTCATTATTTATTTTGAACAATGACATTTCCTAGACGGGATCAGTCTTTTATCCTTTGTTTTGGATTAAAAGGAAAAAAATAAAATAAAATTGTTTAGAATGAAAGGGGAAAGGAGTACAGGAACTGAAAGATAAAATTTACAATATCTCACAAACAAAATTGAATACAAATCATCTATAAAAATAAGAAGAAATTGTAACAAGACAGAAAACAAACCTGAGAATTCTGGTAAATTTGAAACTCAGAAATAAAAACTAAGATAAAATATAATTCCAAATCTTAAAGGAAAAAAAGCCATATAAAAATTATACACTGAAAACATGTTCATAATCAGAATATCATACTTATTTTATTAGAGTTTTATTTTTCAATATATGTAATATGCTGGTCTAGTCTTTTTGAAGTCTAAATTTTATTATTAAAATTGATTTTGAAGGTATCTTAATGACTTAATTCTATTATCTAATTGAAAATTTTATTTAGTTTACATTATTTCTTTAAATAAAATCTAAAGAATAAGTTACGGGGATCTACTCTTTAAACACACGGGCATTACTTCTTTTTGGTCACAATAATTTTACATGGTTTTTTAGTTGGGAAAGTTTAATAACTTTTAGACTGTCATTATTATTCTTTTTAATCTTGCTTATTTTATTGTGTAATCATTATTTAAAAACAAATTATAAAAGTACGCTATTAAGTTATGCTTTAGTCTACTGCCAATCATGCTTAATTTCAGAGAAGCTCATGGTAATTGGTTATTTCCATTGAGAAATCAGAGAGTCTAAAACACTTGTCACTACTTTCCTTATATCCTATCTGTCAGTTAGGTTAATATAAAGGAATATTTTGATAACCTATTTTTTATTTTTTCTTTCATTAACTTTTTATTAAATAATTTAATTTATATTTTAATTAAATATCTTAATTTAATATTTCATTGTTAGAAGTGAGTTATCATAGTCTTGTTTTAAAAAAAGTAGTGTCAAGAAGTATCTTTTTCCTAATATAAAATTTCATTGATAAAGAAAAGCGTTAAAAATGAATTAAAATTGAAAAAATAAGTTCTTTTATAATTGGTTAAGAATATGAATTAAATCTCACATTAAATAAAATGTTTAGTAACATATAAAAGGAACTCACAAATATATAATATTAGAAAATACCAACATAATTATATTCTAAGCAACAGCAATTTCATTGTCACATTTTTAATCACTCATCTTGTTTTAAAAATTGGTGGAAGTGGTGGAAACATTATTCATCCCGAGGCTTAATTTTTACACACACAAATTTCAAGAATTTGAGAAAATTATCTCTATTTATCATAATAAGAAAAATAAATAATATCAAATTCGGTTATTTCAGCAGACTTTCTCCAGCCTGCAGAAGATTATAAGACAAACACTACGTATTTGAAAACTATATATTAAAAAATAAACGACAACTGGTGCATTTCAACCCTCAGAGATGATCTTAACACAGCAAGGACCAACTCTTGAATTAACCATCCCTTCTTTATTTCTTGAGCATCATCACCTCATCCTCATGCATGCATGCAAAATATCCATCACTTGAAAATAACAGATATGGGGCTTCTAACAGCCTGTTTATCAGACACCCTGATCCAAGAGAGAGAACCCTGAGCAAAAGTATGGTTGCCTCTATTTTCTTTTATCTGTGGGATAAACTCCACAGAGAATGTAACCTTCTGGTTCACCTCCGTGAATGTTAGCTGACTAGGGTTCACGCTCATTCCCATGGCCAGAGGCACTTCAAGATCCACGATGTAAGTTGCCTCTGCAGGTCCAACGTTGGTCAAGGTTCTGGTGTAGTACTGTGAAGTTGATCCCAGAACAATAGAAAACGAAGGGTAATTGAGTTGTGCTTCTGATATGACTTCTACCTCGGAGCACCTCACTCTCTTTTGCACAAGAATTCCAATTTCTCTATCCTCATAACCCAGACCACACAAATAGGGAATATAATCATCTGGCTGAATATCATAAACAAGCCCCGGATCATTTGCTTTGTTAGGGTTAACATGGCCTGCACCAGTGGCAAATATGTCAGCAGGAAGAAGCCTCTGGTCCAATATGGGTTGTCCTCCGAGGTTGAGTGTGTTGGCAGTGGTCATAATTGCTGATTTTATAGCCGCTGGGGACCAATCAGGGTGTGCACTTTTGAGCAATGCAGCAATACCACTAAGGTGAGGACAAGACATTGATGTTCCTGAAACAATGTTATATGCTGGGATTTTGTTGTCTACAGAGAGAGCCCATGCAGCTAAAATGTTCACTCCTGGTCCAATAATGTCTGGTTTTAGAATCCCGGGACTAGCCTGGCTTGGACCCCTTGAAGAAAATGAAACTACTGCGGGAGCAAGTGAATCACCAATCACGGTTCCTTTGAACGAGATTGTTGCAGTTGGTGAGGTAGTTGAGTTTATGTAAGACTTTATGGCCAATCCACCAACGTAACTAACTTCCACTGCAGGCAAAACATGCGCAGTAGCGAAAGTACTGAAGCCAAGAGATTCTGGGTTGGCGAGAATCATGGCCACGCCACCAGCTTCCAGAACTACTTCTCCTTTGGCTTGACTTGGAAATCCTCCACCTATGTCGCACACCACCACTTTTCCCTGCACATCGTTTAAGGATCCTGGGAAACAGAAGCTGGAGCTGAGGTTTCCGTTTGCACCAGGATACACAAGTGGTAACAGTGTAGGGGAAAAGTCTTGGGGTTGTAACAAAGATTCCCCTTCATATTCTGCACCATTTCCTAGTACTGCTGATGCTGCTATCTTTCTGTCAATGGTGCTTGCACCGACGGTGAGGATCCACGGGGCTTCGTTAGAGAGAGTGCTATAGCCAGGGCCAGAGTTTGCGGCTGAGCAACTAACAAAAATCCCGCTCTGAATAGCCGCAAATGCACCAATGGCAATAGGGTCTTCAGAGAATGGAAGAGAGCCTAATCCAAGGGAAAGAGAAAGAACATCAACACCATCATCAATGGCTATGTCCATTGCGGCTAAGATGGCACTTTCAGTGCACCCTACTTGATCATTGCACACTTTGTACATAGCTAAGTGAGCATTAGGTGCCATGCCAGCTGCAGTTCCCTGAGCCTGGCCAAAAACACTAGCGTCCTCTACAAATCTTCCTGCGGCTTCCGCAGCAGTGTGAGTTCCGTGGAAGAAGTTTTCAAAAGGAGGCTCTTCAAGAGCGCTTTTGAGCAAGTTCCTTGCACCAATGAGTTTATTGTTGCATGTTCTTTGCCCTGTGAATTCACAGTGTCCTTTCCATTTTGGTGGTGGAGGTGGCATCCCCACATCGTTGAAAGATGGATGGAAAGGGTATATACCTGTGTCTATGACTCCAATGATGACGCCTTGGCCAAGGTTGGAACTATTCCACAATCCTACTCCTTGTTGCAGCCCCAAGAATGATGGAGTGTGTGTTGTGTGTAGCGAAAGTGTCCTTTCAGGACGAGCTGACACAATCTCATCTTTCTCTAGAAGAGCTTTGGCTTCTTCTGGGGTTAACTTCACGGCAAATCCAGAGGCCACGTTGCGGTAAGAGAAAACCATTCGATCCTTGTTGGAGGCTTGAGGAAGGAACGAGTGGTACCAGTTATGTAACTCCTCTGATGCAATAGTAGGTCTAATTTCTGGCCTTTTCACGTGAACAATGTAAGTCTGCATGTTGTTGCCATGGTCATTGGCAAATGAAGTTGCATTGGTGCTAAGCATGAAAATGAGACCGAGAAGAAACGCAAGCTCCAACACGTACTTGCTTTTCTCCATCGTTGGGAACTTAATTTGCTAGAGAAAGTTAATGACTTGGGTTGAGGTTGGCTCAATTCCATCTATGTATATATATACCCAGTGGAACACAGGTTGTGACTAACTATGGCCAATTGGTCAATGTTTTACCATATTCAGCAAACAAGGAAGGAATTAGTGGGCCTGCAGTATAATTAAGGAATATTATTGGTGTAATTAAAATTCTTTTTTTAGCTTTGTCTGTCATATTAAATATTTTATCTCAGCATTTATCTCCTCTTTTCTATATGTTGTACTTTGTTTTGTATGAGAAAAAAAAATACTAGTATAAGGTGTAATTTCTTACAATAATTTGCTGGCCTTAGACGGTTTGTTGTGCGGGTAAAGTAGCTAGGTGTTTAGCCCTAACAAAATATTAAGAAAATGAATACTTAAATTAAGGCACTAACATGGTAATCTTCGCTCCAACTGTTGTGTGATAAATTAGTTGGCGGAGAGTACACTCTACACACAGCTGTGTTCTATAACTTTACTTGATATCATATGCTCCTCTCTTTCTGATGAATTAGACAACTTACATATTTATATACACAATTTTGTCTATAATTATTTGTAGTGACTCTTTCTTTTCTGTATAAATTTTATATTCATAAAAAAATTCTCTTTGTCTCACTTTTTTTTTTTAGTTTCTTTATGTTTCAACTAAATATACATATGTATATATACGTATGTTTTCTGTATCAAGCTAGATGACGGTTAGTTAACACATGGCTGGTACGGGTGGAATTATGTACAGATAATTTGAAGAAGGTTTGAGTTTAGATTTTACACATGAAAAGAAAAAGAAAATTCGTGAGTAAACAAAGTCTTCAATGGAACTCAGAAAAGTAATAAAAAAATTATATTTGTCACATTTTCCCAATTCGAACAAAAGTCTTTCTAATTTCTCATATATTTTTCATGACTCTTTCCAGGTTAATGTGTTTTCATACATTTAGATATGTTTTCATAATTATCTCACTCCGACAACATGTAATGGACATTCTAGAATTCTGGAATGACTAATCCAAAACATTATGTAGCTCGAAAGAACAATTCAGAAAAATGGAGCCTTTCGGAATAATCAATTTGGAAAATTCCTTGATCAATTCAGAACTGTTGTTTCACGAAAATTGCAACGGAGTAAAAGGTGCAACGATGGCAATGTTGACGGTAATGGTGGCACTACAACGTGGTGGGAAGCAGTTGTCTCTTGCAAACTAGAAATCCACGGTCAAAGCAAAAGTAGGAAGACTTTGGTTTCAAGTAAAAATACAAGGGTATTTTGGTCTTTTTCTCTTCAATACGGGGTGCAGGAAGCAAAAGCCGAACAAAGTGTCAGAATAGCCCAATTGTGTGTAGGCCCAATTGGTGAGCCATGCTTGCATTCTGTTTTTCATCTTTGCCCCTACCTCTATACAATGTGTTGTTCTGGAACAAGACAAAAAAATATATGCAACTACTGCATTCTGTCAAGAGTTCATCCCTACATCCGAGGTATCTGTTACAAAGGAACATTTCCAAACCAATGCGGTATTGTGCAAATATCTGTATTGCTCCGCATCTGACTTCAGAGGTCGATTCTCTTGATGCCGGAATCCAAAGTTACAAAATCAGAAAGATTTTCACTCACGGGATGTTGTTCTGCTTCTGCACATCTTAAACCAATCTATTTTCCAAAATAAATAAATAAAACTAAATCAGTAGCTTGACTTCACTTCAGAGGCCTGCCAAGCAACCATGTCCATCACTCTCACCGTGAATATTGGTTCAAATGTTTGAATTTGATAACTAGGAGCTACGTAATGTATTTTTGGCTGGCTAATCAATGTTACAATCAGTTCAAGTATAATATTTTATTAATGTATCTGTATATTGGGCTTAAAAAGATACAACTGATGCATAATTTAGTACAGTAACTTCTGTTGTGACAGCAATTTACTAAGATTCTGTGTACTGAAAAATAAAATCTGAGTAAGTTGCTGGCGCATGTTAGATTCAGCTATGTAGTAATACCTGTTAACATTTTATTACTGGATTGTGATGGAGAACTTGTAGAAGATACAAGATGCAGAATTTTGTATGCTAACTTCTGTCCTAACAGTAATTTTCTAAGATTATGTGTACTAAAAAAAAATCTGAGAGAGGTTGTTAGGCGCCTGTTAGATTCAGCTATGTTGTAATCGATGTTCAACTCAGTAGGGACATGTTTTCCCAGCAATCTTGCACATAGGCCAGTGTTTATATTGCCGTCATCGAATACCCAAGCTCCTGCACCATTCAGTTGAAAGTTGATAATAGCGTTAATCAAATGTACCGAACATAAACAGCAGCACCAATCATGCGTACCTCCTCGCAGTTAACAGAGTATCAGCTTCACGGTCGCAGACTTCCCTCCCACTGTGAATTTGCTTTCCTCCAAATATGAAAGGCGTTTCCTACACCAATTGTGTCAGCTAAAAGATGAATATTTTAACATGAAAAACATTCCAAGTTAAAGAAGGGGAAGAAGCAAAAATGGATATGAATGAAAATCATAGGCTAAATGTATTCTTCATGCAGCGCCATTATTACCTTTGCATCCCCATGAAAAGAACTCCCTATATTTTCTTTTGAATCCTTGCACCCAGAAAGAAACAACTCAGTATGATACCAAGACAATGAAAAACAATATATGATCGTCATATTCAATTCAAAATTATATAGAATGAAAACCTCTCTAAACACTATCGAATGCCGAGGCAGTTTCATCTGAGATCCATTATTTGACTGGACTTCGGATGTTAGGGACATCTGCTAACGTTTTGCAATAGAAAATGAATGAGAATAAGTTGAATTAGTTATCTTGAATCAAAAGTTAAAAGTAAGGATTGAGTGAAGAACCTTTAATGCAAAAATGGCTCTGGAGTAAACAAAAAGAAATTGCAGTAAAGAAAAAAAGATAAAAGGAGCAACAAAAAAATTAGCCTGAATTCACCTTGCTAAAGAGTTCAATTGGTGGATTATGCTGAATCCTCTTTTCCGTATGGAAATTAAATTCCTGCATGAAGTGAAGTAAGATGTGATATAGACATGTTCTTTAACCATACTACCGTTATTATTAAAGGGTGAAAAAACAAGCAAACCAACTCACCATTGGCACAGTGGTTTCCTGCTTTCTGTTCCGGAAAACACCAATATCTCCTTTACTTGAAAGAATCTGCACCGACACTTTACAGTTGGTACTACAGCAGATCAAACAAATAACAGGGGAAAGGTAGAACATACTAGATACAGGTAAGAGAATGAAAATAAACTATTCTTATAGAAGTTCATGTGAACTCCCCCACTTTTTCATTGACACATCTTTCACAGATCAAACTATTTCAAATACAGAAAAATCATAGGCAAAAGAAGGTTTTATAAACAAAAGTTATCATACTTTCATTTACATTATTTATTTTGACTTTGAGATTAAGTACAACGAATTGAGTTTCACAGGTAGACAAAATGTTAAGGAAATAATTTTATGTTAATACTAAGAGTGGGTCATGAAAATAAATATTTTCCGAATTTTCCAAAAAAAAAAGACAACGGAAAATAAAAATAAGTCTCTGAAAACCTGTAAACAAAGCAGCAATTTTAAGATACAATTCATAACTAAAACTAGCCCATGAACGTATAATAAGTTTATTGTTTCATTTCTTCATAAGATTGAAGTCCAGGTATCTTCATACCAAATGTATAGCCAATATCTGGTTACCTTCTTATTAAGAGGCCGAGCTTTAAAGCTATGTGCAAAATCCAAAACATCATGCTTTGGAGCACCCATGGCAGATGGCCTGTGTGCAAAGGGAGTATTTTGAAGTTAGACCATTGTTTCATGATTTATTTAGAATGTTAATTCTGCATTTATCATCACAGTACCTTCTCAAATCCCTGATTCTATTTTCTTGAGCAGAAACAGCGGTAGGTTTGTCCAAATCCTGCAACCCACAAAGTTCAGTTTCCCGGATACTATTCACATCTAGAAACAATTGTTTGACATATCTACATTTTGTAACAAAAAACTAAAGCAAGAAAATCCAGCTAAAAAAATCACTAGCAATTGAAGCTTCAGAAATTTCATAACCAATGTAATTCATATGTCAGGTACAAGAGAAATAAATGAGATTGGCTTAATCAAATAATACAATTATGTGAAGAGACATTAATGTTTCTATTTAAAATTGTGTGAACTAAATTAACCTTATTTGAATCATTGCAATGAAGTGAAGATGAAGAAGACGCGGATGTATGCTGCATGGCCCTCTCCTGTGTCTTGAGATGAAATTCCTGAGAATCAAGAGATAAAAAGAACATGAGCAAGATAAACAATGCTTTATCCAGTAAATAATTGGTTTAATTATATTCCACTTGCTGTATTATCGTGTTTAGTGTGAGTTTCTAGAACCAATGTATTGTGTGTGTTTAATAATTAGGAAAAATTAATCGTTGTGTTTATTATATTAACTAAATAAAAATGAAGTCCATGTTGTACTTGAAACACACAGTTTCAACCTATGCTTCTCTTTGCATCTCTGCATGATGAAATGGTAATGAAACTGGATGAAGGATGAGAGAAAGTGTCAAGAGCTTACTTGAAATTCAGGCAATTGTGGTGTGCTCCTCTTGGAAAATGGTAACAAAGGAGCATTTAGAATCTAGATTAAGATCATAATTAGTTTGGAAAAATGACGTAAAAGGTTACAAGCAAAATTAACCTAAACATAGCAAGTACCAACTTTTTTATTTAAAGGGCGGGCTTTGAATCTGGGGCCTGCCACTGTTACAACTTCTGCCTCTGCAGCATTTTTAGGTCTGGAAAGCACGCGCATAATAAATTGACTTCAATTATTTGAGAGGTAAAAATTATTTTCACAAAGATTTTACTACACTAGAATAACAAACCTAATCCTTTGTGCTCTGTGAGCTGTTTTCAAGTCAGGCTCTCTAGGAATTGTAATCTTCAGCTTGGAATGTCCAGAATTTTGATCAACACACGCAACCTGCAAGAATATGCAACTTCTCAACCCCTAATTAAATGTGATCCCCTTTGCCCTAAGGAATTTAGCTACTTTAGCTATTCAAATTTGCAAAACAATGAGGATGGGATTTTCGTTATCTGTTTACAGAAAACCAACTAGGGAGAGCAATAATGAATAACAACAAAAATATACATGGGACAGAATATGCAAGTCAAAAATATATTTGACAAGTACAATCTACTCAAGAAGTCTGTATCACAATCCTTACCTTCTTAGGTGCCTTGTGGACAAAATTAACTTGCTGCTTCACATCACCAACCTATCATATGAAGATACAGTAAGCAATTCAATTGCCCTGTCAAAAATAAATGGAATGCTGGCAAAGACACATCTAAATTCTCAGTTCATGGTTTCAAGTACTTGTGCTACCCGGCAAACATGGTGGCAAAATGAATTCTAATAATCTATAATCTAATTGTTCACCATGAAAACATTCTAAGTTCCCGTAACTTTCTTTAAGCATTTCTGATACAATAGAGCGGAAAACAATATTACCAACAAATGTATCATCAGCAACTTACTAAGATCTGCACAAAATTTTACAGCACTAAATGTTAAATTTCTGGTTTATAACCCAGCATTCAATCAGAGACAAAAGTAAAAGAAGTAGATTAGTCAAATTTACAGACCTTGTGCAAGCTGCCACCTTCTAATTTCTGTCGTTTGGCAGCTTGACAGTCTATGCCAAAAGAGGTAGACAAATTCATTTTTTTGTTTTGATCTTGTACTTTCTGAAACCTGAGGACAAAGGAATACTTGAGTTGTAGATGAGTAGTTTTTTTTTTACATCCTGAATTAGAAAGCTAGATAGTACAATTGCACCACTAAATATCACAGCACTTGAGAGTAAGTAGGGGATAAATGCAGTAATACGCAGGCATGCTTGATAAGAACTTGTGGCTTCATAAGAACATAGAGACCATCCAAGCAAGGGAGCATTTAAACAAATGCACCATTTTTTAGCAAAAATATATCTCATGGCAAAATGCAGTGATATAATTCATTTAAAAAAAGCGCTTGCCAACTAATCAAGTGGTGCTTGACTGTTTGATTTTTACTAATAATTCAAGCCTTGAATCTTGAAAGGGGAAAGTTTCTCCAATGATCACCTTGAGCTAACAATTTGATGGGGCCGATTTTGCTTAGCCAACTGACTAGCAGTAGGTTTCATCAGTGTTGAACCCTTCATGACAGAAGGTTTAACTTTAGAACTCAAATTGCCATTGATTTTCTTGCTGGTAAAGGTCAGTCCTGGAAAGAGATAATTAGATGTCAAGCTCAAAGAGGTGGAAAAAAAACAGGTCGAGATAGAGGGTAAGAGGAAAAATACTTAAAGAAAAATGCAAAAACATAATGTCCTAAATAATAGAAGCAGAAGCTAATGATTTACAGATTAAAAGAAAACAAAGTTTAAAAAAATTGGTTGAAACAAGATATTAATTTCAGCACAGACCACCAAGTTCATAATTCATCCGACAGTATGAGTGCCTCGGACTACAAATTGGGTTTAAAGAATTTTACAAGCCAGATTTGAAGTGATGCAGCTAATCAGTTGATGCGTGGGAAAGGCTCACAAGATGCTATATCAGCAAAAAATAAAATTAAAAACAGTCTGTCCTTACTCAGCACATTTATCATCACACCATCCATAAGACTGGTTACCTGGAGTTACTTGTAACAGTTTCCCACTAACATCCCGTGGAACTCCACTCAGGAAGGCAGAAATGTTCCCGCTCTCATCCCCTCCTTTTGAACCTGGCGAGTAGAAAACATACATCAGTGATCTCTCCTTCTAAAAGATATTTATTAATAAGAAATTGGAGTCAACTCTCCTATTCCTGTCTTCGCAAGTGTAGTTATTCTCACATTAATCCCTAATCTTTTTGCATAAAAAAGATTGGATCAAAGTGAATGTCGTTTTGAAAAATCAGGATTAAGATGAGCATGAACTTAAAGGTAGAACTGACAAATGCGCACAACGTTTCAGACTGAGTTTAGCGGCACGAGAGTAAAATCAAGAGAATAAGGGAAGTACATTGCATATCACCGTCGTGGTGAAAAACGGTGCGGGAAAATCCAATCGCCGACGGACCATTATTAGGCTTGGCACCGTGACCGGTGGTTGCGCATTGCAGACGCTCTGATTCGTCCTCTCTCACCACTAGCTTCGCCACAAAAGCTGAAATAAATTACAAAAAAAAAAAAAAAAAAAAAGGGAGAGGAAAAAGAAAGGGAGTTATGAAGGGGAAT
>Ga0099825_1002666_pt1 | contig 23801 bp, 22 predicted proteins | sample SiratroredBW_FD_76838 | JGI IMG/M metagenome (GOLD analysis project Ga0099825, IMG submission 76838) | Root nodule microbial communities of legume samples collected from California, USA - Siratro red BW | ecosystem: Host-associated > Plants > Roots > Nodule | place: USA: California | collected... | reverse complement strand
TATTCTTACAGCGATTATTGATATAACATGTTTAAGGATTGAAACATTTACTTTATATTTTTAATTTATTAAAATATTCTTTATTATTGATAAGAAAAAATATTAATGAAATTAGGTTCTAGGTATACAAATGTAAATGATGATGTGATGTAATTTATTAAAATATATAAATAGGTTATGTTGTTTGCAAATTGATATTTTATTTAAATTGGGCTAGTTAATAAGCTTATAATAGACATTGAATGTTTGGTTGAGATAAGACATAAATCTACATTTCAAGCCTTCTATGTTCACAATAAATTTTTAACAGTAATTAATAAATAATTTTATTTATGGAAGCTGTTGTTGTGGAGTTTAAATTTATTAATATTGTTGTTGGCTCCATATTTCTTATTTACAATAAAGAGAAAACTTATCGCAGTTCTGGATTTAGACTATATTTGAACGAAATTTGTATAAGTCCTTTCGGAAAAAATAAGAAGAAAAAATAATTTTGACTTTTTTTTACAAGTTACAATTAACTTTTATATAAAATAAAATTTAAAAAGTTAAAACAATTATATAAAGAAATTCTATAAAATTAACTCATGAATGAATTAGCTCATGAAAAAATTAAATTTATGGGAGAAACTCATTTTAACGTTTCTAATAAAAAATAATAATTTTAGTTTGTAAGAGGTTCTTTCTTTCGGTATGTAGTTGTGGTATTCTCTACCAATTTAAATCCCCAACCTAATTTAGAAAAATTCCCTACCAGATAGACATTAATCTAAACATAACAACATGCTAGATAGATCCCAAGTTTATATTCTAGGTTGTCTATTTTGTTGTTCCACATCAGACCTATTCATAAATTTAATTTTTTCTTCGTAATATTTTTTTTTTTTAAATTCAAATACTAAACCTTTTGTTCTTAAATCCTTTTCAGAGTATTGTTAACTCTTTCTAACAGTTGCATAACAAAGACGAAACTATATTGAGAAAAGTCTACATAAAATCATGATATTTTATCAACTGGAAGACAGAGGTTTAATTTGTCTTTATATAAATTTTGCGAAGACTTGCAATTTCAAATTCTATGCAATTGTTTCATATTCTAAATTTGATTGAACACATAACTTTCTAACCCATTAGAAGGGTTAGAAAAAAAAATATAAGACGACAATAATATTTATTACGCATTAATATACTTTTCGTAATTGTTTAGAAGCATTAATATATATTTGGACATCGTAGTTTTCTAAAAATATTATATAATTTATGAGACAAATAGTATAAAAAAGTAAATATCAAACTATTTATCTAACTTATCTTATTTAAATTAAAATAAAATTATTTCATTATTTAATCACGTGATAATAATAATTATTATTATAACAAAATTCATAATTTTTCAATAACTATTATATCATTTGTATGTGAATACGGTTGAGAAAATCATAAAAAATACTATCGAAAACGAAATCCAGATTAATTTTTTCTATAAACAATAATAGGTTGTAAAATCATCAACAACAATAATAATAATAATAATAATAATAATAATAATAATTATTATTATTATTATTATTATTATTATTATTATTATTATTATTAAATAAAAGAATAAAACTAACAAACAATACAATTCATTACTATAATATGGAAGCATATGAACATATATAATCAGTCCACTCAAAGACGATATATAGTAAAAAGTAAAAAATAAAAAATTAATATCAATAATTAATATGAGAAAAATATCTCAATAAAGATAAAAAAAAAAATGGAGAGATGGTAAATACTTTAGTAATTTCAAAATAAATATATAAGGAGTATTAAAAAAGTCAATCACAAAATATATAATAGAACTTTTCCTAATCTTCAAATGGGCAATGATATAAATTATCAATAAGTTAAAATTTAATAAGAATTCACGAGTTTTCTAGAAACAAAACAGAGTTTTAATTTCAGATCCTACTATTTTGAATAAAGCATTGTGATTGAGAAAATTTCAAAATAACTAAAGAAGATTTCACTATTAGATTTTTAAAACAATTAAGATTGAGAGTAACAAGAATTTGTTGCAAACAACAACCAACAACACTTTGCAAAATTGGTAGCGCTTCTAGATATTCCAATGGATAATCCCATTATATAGAAGAATTATGAGTGATAAACTTTTAATGAAAATTGTAGTTCAATAGATAAAGTTTTATTGTTGAATCTTGAAAACAACTTAGAGTGGTTGTTTTAAGAAATAGCTATGAATTTAATTTTGTTCACTTCTCTTTCTTTCTAGTGATTGCACACACTTCTTCCCTCACATAGCTACATGCCTTTAGAGTTAGTATTCATTTTTTTCTTTTTACCCTACTCAAATTGTAAATATATTATATTCCTATCATATGTCATGGGTACATAAAAAACAATTACAAGGATTAACCCATAAAACTTGATAAGATTCTTCAACTAACATAAATTTAACTGATTTTACAAATCATACTGATTATGATAAGGTTGTAGTTTTATAAAATATATGAAGAAGCAAGTCTTTTCTAATAAAAGACTCAGATGGATAAATAATTAACTGACTAGAAAATAGAATACCAAAATTAAAAGAAGATGAATTCAATGCTTCAAAAACTATTTGAAAGTCTTGAGACTATATAAAAAAATATTATCTTATAATTATGCTACTCAATTATTAAAGAATATGAAAATTGTAAGTCTTTTATAAAATAAAATATATTATTTATCAAAGCTCTTGCCAAGTCTGTATTGACTATATCAATGCACCATTTTTGTAATTTTCTTAAGGTCTTTTAGCACCTCATTTTGGCATCCGCATCTTCACTCAATTCTTACGACAACAATGGTCTTTTTCAAAGAATTAGATTTTACAAAATGCAGGAATTAGATTCCATTAAAGCATTGAATATACAAGTTTAATTTGTCTTTATACAAAAATTTCTGCAAAGACTTTTCAAAGTCTATGCAATTGCTTCAATTTCAGAATAACACATTTTGATTTTCATAACTCATTAAAAAAGTTACAAAACATATTTTAGCATAAAAACTAAAATAAATATTTTAAGAACTTACAGCTATATTTTTTATGATGATATAACATAATAAATATAATTAAACAAGTTTGATGTAATTATTATTACAATAACAATAATTGTTATATACATGCATATAAATTACATTTTAGCTATAGTAATCATAGCAACTTTTCAGCAATATATTTAGTAAAGCTTATAGAACTCCTTAGGTGTAAACGATATACTCACTTCAAATTGTCAACAAAATTTGTCTTTGTAGGAAATCTCTTCAAAAGACTAAAATATCAAAGTCTTTTTGCTTGTTTTATTTTTTAAATTTTGATGTGGTTGCCTAACTTTCTAAGCCAGAAGAAAAGTTGGTAAACGATGAGACATACCAATCATGTTTATGATAAATCAGTATATATTTTCTTATTATTTAAAAGTACTAATATGTTTGATAAATATACAAAATTTAAAATTATAATATGTGGTACAAATAATATATAAAATTTAATATGAAATTGTTTATGTAATATAAAATATTTAAATTAAATAAATATATCAATATTTTATTTTACAATAAAAACTATTGATTGTCTTATTATTTGAATAACATTTATATATGAATACATTGATAATTATTTTATTCTATCTGGTCAAGTTTTCAGATCTCACAAAATTATTAAACTTTGCTATAAATCAAATTGTTATCAGTTTACATTAAAAATTGTTTTCAGAGATTAGATTAACAGTCTCTAAATTTAAAGACCTGGTCACTAATATAATTAAAATTAAAATTTGAAGTAATTAAATTTTGGTCTTTAATTTTGAAAAACAATTTAATAATTAATTTAGAAACTTATTTAATGAAAATAAAATATAATTTAAATATTAATAATCTTGAATTTCTAAAATAATTGCTAACTTTGTGTATATAATGACTGAATATTTTGTGTTTCTAGATAAGTTTTTATTTAATGAACTTTTTTTAAATTTTTTAGTGATTATTCATAAAAAAAGAATAACTATCTACATCTACCTGAATATTTTGTAATTTTTCAATAAAATTCTTATCTTCTGTTTGATTATTCCAGAAATAGGATAAATGAAGTGAATAAATTTTTAAAATCTATCTTTTACTATTCTGAAACTTATGGAAGTCTGTTCATATATTTAGGAAATAAACTTTCGAAAGTCTATTTATTAAAAAAAAATCTGGAATAAAACTTTTGAAGGTCTAGCTATAGACTTACAAAAAATATATAACTGATAGAATTCCAGAAGTTTAATATTGGAATATACAAGTTTCTATAAATTTAATTTCAACATAATAATTTGACTTCTGGAATAATGAAACCACTAACCACACTCTATTTACAAAAAGGGAGGGTGTTCAAAGCAATTACTTTTGTTAGACTTGTTGGTCAGTGTACTTCCTGCATTTTATGTTATTTATTCTGCATTTTCTTCCTGCACTCCCATAATTTTAAAATAATTATTTTACCCTATATAAAAGTGATTTCTAAATTATTTATTTGAGAAATCTTTTGAAAAGTTTTTTATCATTTTCAAAATAAACTTTCTGAAACACATAAAATGCATTCAAAATGAGTTTTCCATAATAAAATTTCCATACCAAGCTTTCCATATATTATATGATACCTTTTAGAAAAATTTTCACAACATGCTTAATAAAAAGTTTTCAAGAACATATAAATTGTATTCCAAAACGAGCTTTCTAAAACAAAACTATTCTTTTAAATATTAATAATAACTTTTGGATCAAGTTTCTTAAAAAAAATTAGCAGCTGTGACGGCAGCGGTAGCATAGTGTATTGAGGGAGAGTATTTTAAGCTTTTTCAAGTTAATATGAGGTGCAGGTAGTAATAATGGAGGTGCAGGAAATAAAAGCCATTGTTTTTGGTTATTCAAAATCTTTAGGCCTCACACCAATTCACAATATATTATAATTGATTTTCTGTTCACACTCTTATCAATAAGTTAAAGTATCTGAGTAGTACCTAAAAGTATTCTTTCTAACAGTTGCATAACAAAAAGACGAAACTATATTGACAAAAGTCTACATAAGATCACGACATTTATCAAAAGCATTGAAAAATAGATGTTAAATAATTTGTCTATATATAAATTTTGCCAAGACTTGCAACTTCAAAGTCTATGCTATTCTAAATTTGATTCTGCACATAATTTTCTAACCCATTAAAAGGGCTAGAAAAGAAATATAAGACAACAATAATATCTATTCACTACAAGAAAAATTACTTTTAGAAACCAATTAATTAATCTTTAAAATGATAAAATTAGTCACTAATTTAATTAGAGACCAATTTAGAAACTAATAAGAATAAGTGATTAAAATCTTAGTAGCTAATTTTAGATACAAAATTAGTGACTAATTTAATTGAAACTAATTTAGTGACCAGTTTAATTAAAAGCAATTTAGTGACCAATTTTATTAAAACTAATTTAATGACCAATTTTATTGAAACCAATTTAGTGACCAAATATATAAATATCAAAAAATTGTCACTATATATTGGTCTCTAAATAATGATAATATTATACTTTTCAATAATTAAATTTGTGATATTATATTTTTTTTCTTAAAATAATTTAGAATAGAAAAGTAAAATTATTTTTAAATTTGATATGAGAAATGAAAAATATTTAGATTTTTAAATATAACCATGTGAAAAAAATGAGTCATTATATCAAAATAATACACTATTTCATCCCATGACAACCCAATGTTAACAAGTATCATACAAAGAAGAGGTTTCCAAGTTAAAATAAAAAACGATACAGTATTACATCCCACAACATCACAATATTAATAAAAAATTTCAACTTTAAAATTATAACGATTTAATTTTTTATTTTGTTTTTGTAACGTAGTTTTTTTTCTCAGTGGACCACATACTTCTTCCTTTTCTGCAATGTAACATACATATCATTCTTATCAACTCAAATAAGTAAAGTTAATGAAGAAGCTAAATAAACTCGTGTTATTCATCTTAATAACTAATCGGAATAAACTCATAATCATAAGTTAATAATAATAGAAGTTAAGCAGAACAATGCATTTGAATAATATTCTATTTGGTAAAACAACCATTAATTTATTCGTAAACCGTATACGGTATATATATACGAAGCTTCTTGGTTTGATTATTTTTTCGTAAGAAAATCAACCATTAATTTATTCAAAATCTACGATAAAGCATCCAACACATGTAGGTAAAAGGATACAAGATCTCACACAATCCCAGTAACGTTGAAACTTTATGGCAAAATTTTAAAGGCTTGATGAATTCATACATGCTAGATTACAAATGTTTCCTTCAACTACAATGGTATTTAATGAAAACAAGTTGCCATTATACATGTTAGACAGTCGGCTTTTTTTTAATAACTATAGAAACTCAAATTCTGCTAAAGCAGTTCATAGTATAAAAGACTACATCTTCATCATATTACAAAAGTAAGATATGCAAAACAAGTTATTCATCTAAGGAAAAAATCAAGATTCAGCGTCCTCTAGCAACATAAGCAGCTAAGGCAGCAACAAAAATTATAGTTGGAGAGGATATCACAGTCCACATGTTCTTACTTTTGTGTGCTCCCGCCACAGACTTGTTTAAGGAAACCAGTTTCTGCTTCATTTCATCCAACATCTCCTCTTTGCTTTCAAATTCCTCCTTTTTATTCTCTCCACCTCTTCAACAACTTTTTCTTCAATTTTTTCAACATTATTATCATTCCACAGTACTTCCTCTTCTCTAACCTCCTGTTGAGACAAGATTGTAGCACCATTCTTCAACAGTAACAGGGCCTTGTTCCAATTATTGCACCAAACTACAATCTTAGTTTCTTGGCCTGTGAGACCATCACTAACAATTATTCCAATTATAAACAAAGCCAAATCGGCACTAAAAGAAAATTCCATGTCTGAGAAGTTTCTTGGCCTGTGAGACCATCACCAACAATGAATATATTTTATCCTAATTCCCCTCTACCTCCTTAATACCTTCTTCAGAACTTCATTGCATTTATCAACCAACCTACTGACTTATTTGATGCCACAGTTTTGAATATAGCCCTTTGCAACACATTAAGCTCCAAGTATTTCAATAATACCAAATTGATCAAAATTAAGCTCCAACCTTTGGGATCTTCAAGCGTCTTTAAGTCCTTAAGAGCCAGTTATCCCTAGAAAAGGTTATTCTTTTAGAATTTATAGTCATAACTTAAATTTTAATGGTCATTTAAATTATACTGGTTTAATGTCCCACCACTCTAGATTGGATTCCATTACGAAAATACATTTGATGTCGAGGCAAATAATTTTGTGGAATAAAATGAATATAAAAATAAATATAATGTAATAAGACAAAATTATTTGTTTGTTGATAGGTCTCATTTAACCCCTTTGCCTGAATAGTGAGCACAAGTAGTAGCGTGTTCGTAGGCTTTCCCCCTTTTCTTTTCTCTTTTTATATATAATACTTGTTTTTAGGTGGGAAACTATTATGATGTGACGTGTCTCATTGAGGTGTGTGCCTATTTTTTGATCAAACGGTAGGATATTGATCGTGCACTGTTCATCTTCTTCTTTGATACAGGTCCTTTTCTAGAAATAGTGGTTGGGGCCACCAGTTGTTTTGCGTGTTATCCTTTTGTTCTCCAATATCCCACAACCCAAAATTATCATAGTGGCTAGGTGCAGCGCATTCATTCCAAGAGGTAAAGATGTCGTCCTTGTCTGGTTTCTCTGAGTCTGCTGGGAGTTCTTCTTCGAGTGTTAGGGCAATGTCGAGGGTGTCTGGATCCGGGAATTCGCCTCTTATATCCGAGGAGGAGTCTGGTAATGGTGGTGCAGAGGCCTTCGAGCAACCCACTGCTACTGGCATGCTCCCATCTAAGATTGCTGAAAGCAATTTGCCTCGTCGCCAAGGATATGAGTGGGCGAGTTCTCTGGTTACTAGTCGGTTTTCTAGATATAGATGGTCGTCTATGGTTTCTACCTATGCCATAGCCGTACCTATGTTTTCTTCAGGCAAAACAAGTTTAGATCTATTTGCCGAACGTTGTACTCCTGTAGATAACGTGTGTCATGGCCGAGAAGGTCACGGTCATGACTTCTTTTATATTTATCCTTGTATGTTTACTGATTCCAACATTCGCCTCCCTTTTGACGATTTTACGATGGGCGTTCTACGAATGTTGAATGTGACGCCTACGCAGTTACATCCTAACTCTTGGGCATCACTTCAAGGGTTTCGGCTTCTTGCAGAAATGTTCCACCTTCGCCCTTCTCCTCATATATTTCTTTCGTATTATAGTACTTGCCCCTCTTATCCGGTCAAGTGGGTCTCTCTAGTTAGCCAGTCTCACAATGTCCCTTTTACTCCTTTTTCTTCGTCTTATAAATATTTTAAAGATTCTTTTTTCAAAATCGTCATAACGGTCGCCGGTAGGCAACATATTTTTTATGGGGACACTCCCAAATTTCCTTTGTACTGGACTCGGGATCCTGTCTACTATCTTTCTTGGCCGAGGTCTCCCGTGACCGAGGACGACAAGAGAATGTTTGAAATAATGGACCAGCTCCCCTGGAAACTCAATGTCTGCTCCATTCTTAAGCTTTATCATTCTTCACACCGCTGGGTGGATTTGTATAATATGTTTGGTTTTTAATAATCTGTCATGGTCTCGGTTTTTAACGCTGCTGAATTTATACATTTTATGGCAGGTATAATGGCTCAACGAGGATCCGCCTATCTTGACCGCCTAAAGAAAATAAAGGAAGATCGTGTTGCTACCGAAAAGGTTGTCGGTGGGAGCACAGTTGAGACACACGCCCCCTTTCCCGATCAAGCTCCTCCTCCTCCTCCGGATTCTGAAAAGGGAAAACGCAAGTCCAAGGACGAGAAGAAAGGCAAAGAAAAGAAAGAGTCTTCGTCTCAGCCTTCCCTGAAGAGGTCTCGACCAAGTGTGCCTTCATCTAGTAAAGATTTGGCTGAGACTGATAAGGGCTTGGTGGAGTCACTATTCGGCTCGAAACTAAACTTTGCCAAGGGTACCAGCGTCGCCCTTTCTAGTGCTGAAAAGAAGGCCTTGACCGGATGCTCAACGGTTGACTTGGTGAATACTTGTCTTAAAATGCATAGTCGTTCTTTGGCTATGACCAAGGTCATTAGGGCCCATGTGTTGAAGGGCGGCGTGGCAGAATTGGCAAGGATGAAGGAAGAGCTATCGGCTTCTAGTCAGTCTCTCAAGGAGAGTCGTGAGGCGAATAGTGCCTTGGGCGAGGCTTTACGAACTGTAGAAATGAACTTGAAGAAAGTGGAACAAGAGAGGGATGCTCTGAGAGCCTACTCTGAAGGAGTGAAGAAATCAAATGAAAGACTCTCTACTGATGCCCGAGAACTTGAGCAATCCCTGTCTAAAGCCACTTTGACGCATGATGAGGCAGTGTCCGAGAAAGCACAACTGGAGATTGAGCTCAATGACTTAAAAGATTATGTGTTGGACTTGCATAAAGAAGCTTTTAGCCAAGCTTTCCGTCAAGCTGTGTTTCTTTATCGTGTGCCAGAGCAAAACAACATGGACCCTGATAAGGATGTTTTCAATGGTTGCCTAGTACCTATAAAGGACATACCTACTGTTGCCGAGGATCCTACTCCCAAAGAGATTGGCTGTCGAGATGATGGGGGGAGGAAGAAGAAAAGGATGGTGCTGCTAGGGAGGAATGATTTCAGATTAAAAAATTTTTCTTTGTATATTATTTTTTGCATAGTTGTTGTAGGCAACTTTTTGAATGTAAGGCTTCAGCCGTTAACACCTGTGTACCCTTTGATTAACCATGACAATGAAGTACTTTGACTTGTTATTGTAATTTATCGACTTGGTCATTAATCGTTTTACACATGTGCGATCTTAAAATATTCTATGAATAATAATATTAGGAGTAACCTGGTCGGTTTTATGAGTTTCACATTGGAGTGAAATGGCTCCCAATATCTCAGTTACTTGGTGATGTCTACCATGAAGTAACTTATTCGGTTTTTAGGGGTAACCTGTTCGGTTTTTGGGAATAACCTGCTTGGTTTTAGAAGTTTCACATTGCAGTGAAATGGCTCCGAATATATTAGTTACTTGGCAATGTCTACCATAAAGTAACCTGTTCGGTTTTTGTAGTAAGTAACACTATGGAAAGTTCAAAATATTTCATATTATGACTAATTAACTCGGTCCTCGTTAAAACCTTACCAGCGAAAACCCTCCTTAGGGAAAAAACACTAATGAAGGAAAGAGTACCCTTTTTACATTAGGTTAACTGAAGTAAAATTTCAAATGTGTTGCATTCTAAGTTCTTGGTACAGCTTGTCCTGATAAACGTTCTAATCGGTATGCGCCTTTTCCTGCCACCTCAGTTATCCAAAAAGGTCCCTCCCAATTGGCCGAGAACTTACCATCATTTTTTCTTGCTTCACTGTGTATTCTCCATACTAGGTCTCCTGGGCGGAAATTTCTCGGTTTTACTTTGGTGTTATATCTCTTCGCTGCTCGAGTTTTGATGGCCTGCTCTCTGATTTGAGCTTTATCTCATAACTCGCTGATCATGTCTAAGTTGGTTGAGGCTTTCATTGTTAAGATCCATACGCTCTAACTGCCGACGTATAGTCGGTTCTCCCACTTCGACAAGTATCATAGCATCTGTCCCATATACCATGTTGTATGGTGTTTCCCCATTAGTAGATTGGGGCGTACATCGGTATGTCCATAGTGCCTCTAAGAGCTCCTCCGGCCAGTTACCTTTAGCCATTCCAAGCCTTTTCTTTAGTTCATTCAAAATGACTTTGTTTGCAGCTTCGGCTTGACCGTTGGTCTGGGGGTGTTCAACCGAACTAGTTACATGACGGATGCCTAGTTCTTCATAATAAGCTATCAGAGTCTGGTCCGTAAACTACCTCCCACTATCGGATACTATAGTATGTGGAATGCCAAACCTGCAGATGATGTTTTTCCATACAAACCCCCTGACTTTAGCTGCAAAGATCGTCGCCAAGGGTTCGGCCTCAATCCATTTTGTGAAGTAATCGACTCCAACTAAAAGGAATTTGCACTGTCCCTTTCCTGGAGGAAATGGTCTGACAATATCCATTCCCCACATCGCGAACGACCATGGTGGCATAACACTGTGCAATGTTTCAGGCTTTGTATGGATGAGGTTTCCAAACTCTTGACATTTTTTGCACTTTCTTGAGTATTCTATGCAGTCTGCCCGCATAGTCGGCCAATAGTATCCGGCCCTCAGAACTCTGGAGAGGGTGCTTCTTGATCCTGTATGGAGACCACACATTCCTTGATGTAACTCCTCCAGCACATACAGAGTTTGTTCCTTGGTGACACACTTCAGTAATGGGCGAGTGTATCCTCTCCTATATAACTCAAATCCCACCATTGTGAACCGACTACTCTTCATCCTCATTAGCCGTTCATCTTCTTCTCCACACTGTCCAGTGGTAATGTAACGTCTTATAGGTTCAAACCATGTTTCTTTGCTCTGTGTTATGCAACAGACGGATTCCTCTCTGCTTACGCTAGGTGATTCCAAAAACTGTTGCACTATAGATCTGTGATGACTTCTCTTCTTGGTGCTTGCCAACTTGGATAGCAGGTCTGCCCGAGCATTTTGCTTTCTTTTGACATGTTCTACTTTTACTGTGGAAAAGGCTTTCATTAGTGACTTTACCTTATGGTAATACTTCATCATTAATGGATCTTTGACTTGAAATTCCCCTGTAATGTGTCCTACCGTCAATTGTGAGTCGGTTTTACAAATGACAGCTTTCGCCCCCATATCCTGGGCCAATTCTAGTCCTACTATCAAAGCCTCGTACTCAGCTTGGTTATTGGATGTTTTGAATCCAAACTGCAAAGATTGTTCTACCAACAGCTCTCCTGGTCCCTCCAGTACAATACTTGCTCCTGCTCCTTTGTTATTTGATGACCCATCCACGTAAACAGTCCACACCGAATGCTTATCATGAACCTCTGAAGATTCCTGTCCCATTTCAGCTATGAAATCTGTTAAAACCTGCGCCTTGATTGCACCCCTCGGTTGATATCTAATAGTGTATTCTGACAACTCCACGGACCATGTAATCATTCGACCAGCCAAGTCAGGTTTTGACAATATACGAGGTATCGGGTAATCCGTTTTAACAATGATTTCATGATTTTGGAAATAAGCGCGCATTCTTCAAGCCGTAACCATTAGAGTGAGAGCCACTTTTTCAATCATCTAGTATCGCATCTCTACCTCCTGTAGTGTTCTACTAACAAAATATATTGGTCGTTGTTCCCCGCTTACCTCCTGTACCAACACCGCACTAATTGTTTCGGTTGAAACCGACAGATAGACTAAGATAGGCTTATCTTGGTGAGGCTTCTGTATTACGGGAGGAGAAGCTAAAAATGTTTTCAACTGCACAAAGGCTTCCTCACAAGGCTCATCACACTTGAAACGGGATGCCTTTCTTAATAAATTCAGAATGGGCTTGATTTTCTCTGCCATTTTTGGCATAAACCGAGATAGAGCTACCACCCTTTCCACCAATCTTTGCACATCTTTGACACTTCTAGGACTTAGCATTTCCATAATGGCCCGACACTTGTCAGGATTAGCTTCAATTCCTCTATTCGTCAACATGAATCCTAAAAACTTTCCTCCTTCAACCCCGAATACACACCTTTCAGGGTTTAACCTCATACCAACCGCCCTTAACGCCTTAAACACTTGGTTTAAGTCTTGAATGTATTGTGCACATGACACTGATTTGACAATCATATCATCTATATATATTTCCACACTTCGGCCAATTAATTCCTTGAACACCTTATCCATTAGTCTTTGATATGTAGCACCTGCATTTTTTAGCCCGAAAGGCATAGCCTTATATACATAATTGGCATCATCAGTCATGAAAGCGGTTTTAACCACATCTATCGGGTGCATACTGATCTGGTTGTACCCTGAGAAAACATCCAGGAAACTCATGTATTTGTGTCCTGGCGCTTCGTCAACTAATCAGTCAATACTAGGCAAAGGGTACGAGTCTTTTGGGCATGCTTTGTTAAGATCAGTGTAGTCGATACACATTCTCCATTTACCATTGGGCTTCTTGACTAACACCACATTCGCCAACCATGTGGTGTAATGAGCCTCTTTGATGAATCCGGCTTGTAACAGCTTATCAGCTTCCATCCTAGCTGCTATTCTTTTCTCCTCTCCCAACTTTCTTTTCTTTTGTGCGACTGGTCTAGCATCTTTGAATGTGGACATTTTATGTGTGATAATGGTCGGGGTTTACGCCTGGTATGTCTGCGGCAGTCCACGCAAAAACATCTGCGTTTTCCTGTAGAGTGTTACTGAGTTGAACAACATCCTCCTTTGATAGGGACGTGCCCATTTGGGTGACTTTGTCATTTCCTACCAGGGGGACACACTGAACATCCTCCTTGGGCTCTACTCTGATCTCCTCTACCCTTGGATCTAACTCAGTAACTGCCACCACCTGACTTCTTTTCTAGATCCTTTCTCCTGCGCCACTAACTTCTTGAGTTCGGGATTCGACCCGCAAACTTGCAGCATGGCATTCCCGAGCAGTCTTCTGATCCATATGCACTGTAATAATATCGCCCACTAATGAGGGGAATTTCATAGCTAGATGGGGAGTTGACACTATCGCCCGCAGCAAATTTAATGATTGTCTTCCAAGTAACGCATTATACAAAGTTTTTGCGTCGATGAGGAGGTATCATATCTTTATGGTCTTTGAACCTGATTTTTCCTCCTCTCCTCCGAACTTAGTGTACAGATCTATATACCCCTTGGTGTCTACCCGTTCTCCCGAAAATCCGACTACCTGGTCATCATACGGTTGTATCTCATTTTCTGGGATGCATAACTTTTTGAATGTGCTCCAATATAGTACATCAACCAAACTTCCTTGATCAATCAAACTCTTCATTACTGAGAAGTTCTCGATCTGTACAGTTATCACCATTGGATCATCCTAACATGGGTCAATTCCTTTGAAATCTGCATTAGTAAATGTGATCGGTGGCATTCTTCGTCAAATGGGCATTAACACTGCATTTACAGCTTGAACAGCTCTTAAGTGTTTTTTTCTAGCTGATGTCGAAGACCCTCTGCCAGCGAACCCCCCGGCTATGGTGTTGATTACTCCCCTGATGCCTGTGTTGTGGCTTACAGGTTGAGGGGGTATATACTGAGGAGTTCTGGCTCTTTCACCTGTCCTCGGCCTAGGTTCACCTCGTGACTCCCTCCTCCGCTCTGGAGTTCGTTGTCTTTTTAATATCCCAAATTGTCCCCATACAAATTGTCTTAAGTGTCCTGCCTGTATTAGCTCCTCAATTTTGTCTTTTAGCACCACGCACTCTTTGTTGGTGTGACCATAGTTCTGATGGAAACGGAAGTGTTTAGTAGTGTCTGCATTCTTGGGAGTTACTGCTTGTCTTGGAATGGGTAGGATATCGGTACTAAGAGCTTCTTCCAGTATTCGCCCCTGATTTGCATTGAGGGGTGTATAAGTTGTGAATTTGGGCGACCTGATTTCTCTTGGTCGTGGTGGTGGCTGGACGAAAGATGACCTTTCTCTTATCTTGGCCTTGTCTTGTTGGTGAGGGAGGATCTGATGTTCTGCTTTTATTGATACCCCAAAGTCCCTCAGTTCTTCCAGAAGCATAAATTTGGTCGCCTGTACTCTCATTTCATTCATATCAAGTTGGCTTCTTGCACAAGCTATCAGCAAAAGGTCCTGGACGCAGGGCCGTGACCATGTGGTGGAGAGCAACCTCTGAGTTAAGGTTTCATATTTGTAGGGTGACTTGGTTGAATCGGTCCATGAATGTCCGAAGAGATTCGCTCCTCCCTTGTCGGATATTGACAAGGGCTATGGAGGTCAGATGATGAGGTCTGCTGGTAGCAAACTGTGTGGTAAACAAATTGACTAAGGTCTTGAAAGAGTCAATAGAATAAGGAGGGAGCTTAGTGAACGAACTCAACGCCATTCCCTTCAGGCTGTTGGGGAAAACTCTACACATGATGGCTTCGCTGGTGGTGAACAATCCGATATCAGTAGTGTATACATCAATATGTTCGTCAGGGTCAGTTGAACCGTCATATCGATCAATGGACAACCCTCTCCATTTGGGCGGTAACTCGACATTTACATTCCCATCTACGAAAGGGTGGCACCTCTCGTGTAAACTAGAGGTCTCGCTTGTTTGAAACGACACTTCATCCTCTCTCTCAGGATTCAGGGTGTTTGCCTTTGACCGTCCTAAGATGGTAATTACTTTGGTTCTTTCCACCTTGTCGCCTAGTAATCTCCTCTTCATCTCCTCATTTTCCAGCTTCAAAGCACGCAAGTGCTGCTTCAAGGCATGAAGATCCTCTTCGTTCTTCTGTCTAATTGCTCGCATTTCCTCTTTGCCCCGGTGTTTAATGTTTGCCAGTTCCCGCTGTAAGGAAAGTAGTAATGCCATCAGGTCTGCTCCTGCCATAGCTCGCTCCTGTCTGTTCTCACCTACTTGACTTCAGGTAGATACCATGCAGATCCCTCGTATTCTCTTTAGGCCTCACGGTGGGCGCCAAATGTTCTTACACAGATTTTTTAGGGGCACTTCAGGTAATATCGAGATCACCGAACAGTCTCCGCCTTGTCTTCAAGTAGGATGGTTCCGATCTCTGATCGCCTATGTTGCTCAAGCTCCTTTTTTCACTTTAGCTTCTCTTACTGTCCGCCTACTGTCCGCCTACTGTTCGTCTATTGTTCGCCCACTCCACGTGGTAGGAGCACCTGCGATTGCACTCTGACGCTCAAGTAAGTTTACGGTTATCAGAGATACATATATTTTAGCATTCTTTGTTACGTACCTTTGACCTTGCTTGCCTTTGTATTTATATAGTTCATATTTAACTTAAAACTTACGTTATGTCAGCTTTTTGCAGGTTGACCTGGCAGAGATTGCGTGTGCTCTATCAATCATTCATAGACCGCCTTCTTTCCAGTTTGAGGCTATCTATAGAACGTATACTCCTCGGTCTAAGGCTCTTGAGTGTTTTTCCCTTTCTATAAGCTAGCCACTAGGATGGCAAGAGATCGGCCTAGGCCGGATAGTTCAATTATGTTTGCCCAAACAATCCAGAAGAATGAAGTATTTTCGAGCAGATGAAGAATATGTTACTTGAGAGTATCATTTTCTATATGCTTTAAAAGAAACAATAAAAATCACTTAATTTTCATCATCTTCTGAATGTCATTTAGTTAGCGATATGGCAAATTTCTAAAATGAAATCTAAATGCATATAAGTATGCAATTAGATTTTGTGATTACAAAGGAGCAAACCAATTTATCTGCCTTCCTGTGTTTTAGAAACCTAAGACATCTTTTGATCGATAACCAAAGACTAATTACTCAATTATAGACATTCATTTAACACCTAATTTTTTGTACTTTAATTAACTATTGAGTTACCTACTATGTAGAAAAGAAGATAGTGTTACCAGGCAAAGAGCCAAACCTCATGGAATATATTGTAATGAATAATGGCATTCAAAGGACAGAGAAATACCACACACATGCTTGTTGCAACGACGAAATGAAAATAAGTTCTAAAATTTCTTCTCTCCCCATTACAGTTACTTTAGTAGTCTAAAAGCATGCATGTATAGAGCAACAAAAAAAATATGCATACTTTGGTCTCCACACGCATTTCTTTCTCGCTTATTTCCTTCATCTCTTTGATACATATAGGAACCAAGGAACCAAAATGACCTCGTCTCTTATGCAGCGCTGCTGTGACCTCCTTCACGAGAATAAAACCCAACATTTTCATTGTCCGAACTCTAGATTTAGTTACATACACCATAATAAAAGATTAGAAAAAGTTTTCAAAGTTTGAGCAAAGAAATTTACCTTTACGAACTACAAACAAGGACAAAATGTTGTAAAAACATAATCCTATTGCAAAATATTCAGAAAAGGGGAAATTGTTTGAACCCTAACAGCCTCGATTTTGTGGAGATCCTTGCGGGAGGTGCATCTTCCAGAATGTGGGTATGTGGACGTTAACAATTTTTGAAAGTTGCCTACAACAAATTGAACGTTGGAAGAAATATCTTCCAAAAATTGTGCAAAGCCGTTTTCTCCCACTACGTTTCACTCCTTACCCATTCTCTATAAATAGGGGACCTCTCCATTCCTAAAATACACCAACGCAACTCATCTTCTCTTCTCCTCCTCTTCATTGTTCTTTCTCTTCTCTTTTTCTATTTCTTCTCTAAATATCTTGGGTATTTTTGCTCTAGAGAGCTTTCTTGGTAGTTTTGAGATTCTCAGTTTTATCTGAGAAGTTCTTGTTGTATCTTGAGGGACTTGCGCATTTATTGCGGATAAGCCCTTAAAGACAGTCATATTTTATCACGCCTCCGAAATTTTAGTCTGGTAATTTTTCAGCCGTCTTTTTCAACAATCTTAAGGACTTATGGCTAAAGGTGTGGAAAACAACAACACTGTGCCGGAAATGTCAAACAGTGCTTCCAGAACGTCAACCATCTTTGCGAAGCCATTTCCAGATGTTTCGAAGATTGAAGTTTTCTTGGGTCAAAAACGATAATCCTTCTAAGGCAAATATAGCTGAAGGGGAAGATACAATTTGTGCCGTCATTTCACAAGTGAACCTTGTGACAAATGTGAGCAAATAGGTGGTAGACTCTAGGGCTACCAGGCATATCTGTGCAAACAGAAATGCATTTTCCTCCTACTCTAGTGTAGAGGATGGAGAAGAACAAGTTTATCTTAATGATTCTAGGACTACTTCTGTCCTAGAAAAAGGTAAAGTTCTTCTAAAGCTTACATCTGGAAAGACTTTGGCTTTAAGTAACGTGCTGCATGTGCCATCAATCAGAGTTAATTTGATCTCCGCAGCACTATTGGGAAAGGTAGGGGTCAAAGTGTCATTCGAATTTGATAAGATTGTGATGACAAAAAATAATGTGTTTGTGGGAAAGGGATATTGTGATCAAGGTCTCTTTGTACTGAATGTTTCTGAGATTATTAATGAATCTGGATCTATATCTTCTGCTTATATTGTTGACTCTTATGATATTTGGCATGCTAGATTAGGACATGTAAATTCTTCGTATGTTATTAAATTGCAATGACTAGGACTAATTAACATGCATGATAAACAAAGTAGGAAATGTGATGTATGTGTAGAATAAAAAATTACAAAGAAAGTATGTCATTCTATAGAACGTCAAACTGAGTTGTTAGGTTTAATTCATATCGATCTTGTTGATTTAAAACAAACCATAACTAGAGGTGGTAAAAAAAATTTTGTAACTTTCATAGATGATTATTCAAGATACACAAAGGTGTACTTAATAAAACATAAAGATGAAGCTTTTGATATGTTTCTTTCTTATAAAACTGAAGTTGAAAATCAATTAGATAAGATTAAAAGGATTAGATCAGATAAAGGTGGTGAATATGTTTCTTTTAATGATTATTGTGTTAAAGAAGGAATTATTCATGAAGTAACCCCACCATATTCACCTGAATCAAATGGAATAGCAGAAAGAAAAAATAGGACTCTTAAAGAAATGATGAATGTTATGCTTATTAGTTCTAATGCTCCTGATAATCTTTGAGGTGAAGCTCTTCTTACAACATGTTTTTTGCGAAATAGAATACCACATAGGAAAATTGGTAAAACACCCTATGAGTTGTGGAAAGGTTTTCAACCTAATCTTAAATATTTAATAGTGTGGGGGTGTTTAGCTAAAGTGATGTTACCTGATCCTAAGAAAAGGAAAATAGGTTCTAAAACTTCTGATTGCTTATTTTTAGGCTATGCTAAACATAGTGCTGCCTATAGGTTTCTTGTTCTTAATAGTGAAATAATTAAACGTAATACTATAGTAGAAACTAAAAATGTTAAGTTTTTTGAACATATCTTTCCCTTAAAGGTTACTATACTTCTAAACAACCTATAGACATTACTAGTGATACAATGTGTGAGGATTTGAAGAGAAGTAAAATACAGAGAAAGGAAACTTCCTATGGAGATGATTTTTATACTTATCTTGTTGGAAATGAACCATTAACTTTTTCAGAAGCTATTAGTGCTCCTGATGCTAAGCATTTGGACAAGGCCATTAGGACCGAAATTGATTCCATTAGGAAAAATAATACTTGGACTTTAGTAGATTTTCCTAAAGGAGCAAAACCTATTGGTTGTAAGTGGATCTTTAAGAAGAAATATCATCCCGATGGATCGATAGAAAAGTATAAGGCAAGATTAGTAGCAAAAGGATTTTCTTAAAAACCCAACATAGATTATTTTGATACTTTTGATCCAATTACCAGGATTGCTTCCATTCGAGTGTTGCTAGCTCTAGCATTTATCCACAGGTAGTTATTCATCAAATGGATGTTAAGACAATTTTTTTGAATGGTGAACTAGAGGAAGAAATTTATATGACTCAACCTGAAGGATGTGTAGCTCCTGGCCAAGAAGAAAAGGTATGTAAGCTTTTAAATCTTTGCATGGGCTTAAACAAACACCAAAACAATGGCATGAAAAACTTGATAATGTTTTACTATGTGATGGTTTTTCTACTAATGATGTTGATAAATGTGTGTACACTAAATTAGAAAATGGCGAATGTTTCATTATATGTTTATATGTGGATGACATGCTTATTTTTGGTACATGCATTGATATAGTTTCTAAAACAAAATTGTTTCTTGAATCTATGTTTGAAATGAAAGACATGGGTGAAGTAACTGTGATTCTAGGAGTTAAAGTCATAAGGAAGGGAGATAGTATATTACTCTCTCAAGAGCAATATATTGAGAAACTTCTTAGGAAGTTTGGCTATTATGATTTTAAATCAGTAAGCACTTCTTATGATGCAAACTCCAAGTTAATGAAAAACAGAGGAGAATCTATTTCTCAATCTCAGTATGCCCAGAACATTGGGAGCTTATTGCATTTAATGAGCTTTTCTAGACCAAACATTGCTTATGCAGTAAGTAGACTGAGCAGGTATACTCAATGCCCTAGTCAAGATCATTGGGATGCACTTACAAGACTTATGAGATATTTAAGAGGTACAATGGATTATACCATTGAATATAGTGGATTTCCCGCTGTGCTAGAAGGGCATAGTGATGCTAACTGGATCTCTGATTCAAATGAGACAAAATCTACAAGTGGTTATGTATTTACACTTGGTGGTGGTGCAGTTACATGGAGAACAAACCATTATTGCTAGATCAACAATGGAATCAGAGTTTGTTGCTCTTGAAATGGCTAGTAGTGAAGCTGAGTGGTTGAAAACCTTCTTAGTAAACATTCCGTTAGGAATGAAACCAAACCCATTTGTATCAAGACATTGTGATTGCCAATCGGCAATAGCTATAGCTAAAAACAAAACTTATAATGGAAAGAATAGACATATACAACTGAGACATAATTTAGTAAAGCAACTGCTAAAGAGGGAAACAATTTCCATTGATTATGTTAAGTCAGAAAGGAATATGGCCGATCCTCTGGCAAAACCTCTAAGGAGGAATATAATTTTAGAAACATTGAGGGGAATGGGACTCAAGCCATTTGCAAACAAACAAGTGATGGAAACCCAACATTTGTGATTGGAGATCCCATGAATAAGGTTCATATGGGTAAAAACAAGTCACTTGTTAATTCTGCTAACACAAAATTGATTTAAAATCAATTTTTCCATTCGTATGGTGTGTGAAGGTGCTAGATACTGTATTAATGAGAAGATAAACTTTGTCGTTAAAATTTCATATGGAGTACGAATTTTAGCTTATGACAAAGTTTTAATTATCTTCATATCCCTTATTGGTGGTGTATGGTTTGCAACATATACTTGATGAAATACCTATACGAGTGTCAAGTGGGGCTGCTTGCATGAGATCTTGGCAAGATATCTAGAGCACTCATGAATACCGGGCATGTGCATGGCCTATTAGGCGTAACACAACGATAACAGTAAGAATTGTGGGGTTGTATTGTGATTGATAAACCTCTAACGCATACTAAGTGTCTTAGTTCATGTAGCTTGTTATACCAACTACACTATGTGTTAAGTTCATCAATCTAAGACTAGTTCATATAACTTGTTATACCTGCTCTGATGCCTTACATCTTATGAGACCTAATATTATTTATTTCTTTCTTATTCCTTAAAACATTTTGCAATATGTGGGGGATTGTTGTAAAAACAGAACCGTATTGCAAAATATTCAGAAAAGGGGAAATTGCTTGAATCCTAACAGCCCCGATTTTGTGGAGATCCTTGTGGGAGGTGTATCTTCCAGAATGTGGATACGTGGACGTTAACAATTTTTGAACGTTGCCTGCAACAAGTTGAACGTTGGAAGAAATATCTTCCAAAAATTGTGCAAAGCCGTTTTCTCCCACTACGTTTCACTCCTTACCCATTCTCTATAAATAGGGGACCTCCCCATTCCGAAAACACACCAACACAACTGATCCTCTCTTCTTCTCCTCTTTATTTGTTCTCTCTCTTCTCTTTCTCTATTTCTTCTCTAAATATCTTGGGTATTTTTGCTCTAAATAGCTTTCTTGGTAATTATGAGATTCTCAGTTTTATCTGAGAAGTTCTTGTTGTATCCTGAGGGACTTGCGCATTTATCGCGGATAAGTGATATTTTATCACGCCTCCGAAATCGTTGTTTGGTAATTTTTCAGTTGTCTTTTCCAATACAAAATACATAACCTTCTTAATTTGCATTTCCTTCGTCCATTTCACTGATTTATCATTAAACAAACACGAATTGAGTTCCTAATTTGAGAAAATCAGAAACATATAGAAAAAAGACTAACCCTAACATTTGGCGTGAGAACAAAGAGAACGGAAATAACTAACAAAGTGATTATGTGCAGAATACAGATTAAGTAGTATGTATAAAATGCAATTAAACATGAATGCCACTGAGTGTAGACGAGCAGATTGAATACCGTAGATTGAAAGTAGACAAACATTCGCAGATTGAACTAGAGCAGATTAAACGTGAACGTCGTGGGTGGGTTGATTGTAGATGTAGAGCAGATTGAATACTGCAAATTGAACGTAGACAAACCTACTGTAGATTTTGAAGGCTGACTCAGATAATGATTGAAGATTCAACACAGATTGAACAAGGAAGATGGAAGAAAATGACAACGAGGAAGGCAGAGGTTACAGTTATTTAAGGATCCTAATCAGATTAAAATATCAGTAACAATTAATTTATAAAATTTTTAATTCAAATAAAATTTTAAATCGATCAAAAGTAACTTAGAAAATATTTTTAATTATATATTAATAAAAAATTAAAGAAAATTATCTATAAATAAATATTTATCTTTAATAATAATTATTTATAAAAAATATAATAAGTATATTATAAATTTTATCAATAATAAAAATTATTTTAAATATCAATAATTTTAATAAAATAATTTTTAAATTAATTAATTTAGTGACTAATTATTTTTGTCTCTATAATTATTTTTGTCTCTAAATTAGTTATTATTTAATGATTTTCTTGTAATAATTATACATTATACTTTTCGTAATTGTTTAGAAACATATATTTCGGCAAATGTAATTTTCTAAAAATATTATATAATATATGAGATAATTAGTATAAAAAATAAATATCAAAATATTTATCTAACTTATCTTATTATCATTTCATTATTTAGTCACGTAATCATTATTATTATAACAAAAATCGCAATATTTCTTTAATTATTATATCATTTGTATATGAATACTGTTGAGAAAATCATAAAATATATTATCGAAAACCAGATTAATCTTTTTATGTAAAAAACATTATGCAAGAACCAATAATAGATAAGATAATGAGGAGTACGAAATACAACATGCAAACTAATAAGCAATACAATTTACTATTGTCAGAATAATATTATGAAAGTATCTTAAAGACAGTAAATGAAAAAAAAATTAATACCAATAATTAATATGAAAAAACATCTCAATAAAAATGAAAAAAATTTAAAAAATAATAAATACTTTAGTAATATCAAAATAAATGTATAATAAATCTTACAAAGAATATATAAATATAACTCTTCTTAGAGATTAAAAAAAAAAAAAGAGTTTAAGAATCTCGTTATTAAACAGATTTTCTTTATCTATAATTTTCTTTAAAATAAAATAGAGTTCTGATTTTAAATCCTACTATTCTAAATAAAGCATTATGAGTGAGAAAAATTTATAGCAATTATAAAAGATTTGACAGTTAGATTTTTAAAACAATTGAGATTAACAGTAGTTCACGAAATTTTTAAGGCTTTTAAATACTTTAAATGGACAATCTCATTATATATATTAAAGAAATATGAGTGATGAATTTTTAATAAAAATTGAATCTCAATATGGCAAAGTTTTATTATTAAATATTGAAAACAGTAGGAAGTAGTGACAAATTTATTTTTTTTACCTTTTTCTTTTCTTTAAAATAGATGTACACACACGTTTTCACTCACATAGTTAAAAACCTTTAAAGTTGGTATTAGTTTTCTTTTTCTTTTTATTCTAATCAAAATATAAATATATTAGATTGAGCCTATCATATGTAACAGC
>Ga0099825_1002665_pt1 | contig 23802 bp, 12 predicted proteins | sample SiratroredBW_FD_76838 | JGI IMG/M metagenome (GOLD analysis project Ga0099825, IMG submission 76838) | Root nodule microbial communities of legume samples collected from California, USA - Siratro red BW | ecosystem: Host-associated > Plants > Roots > Nodule | place: USA: California | collected... | reverse complement strand
GTGTTTGTATATATACAAAAAATGTCATTTTTTGTTAGTAAAAAATAATATAAAAAAATATAGAGATATCTCTCTCAAAAATTTGTGAGAAAAATATATATATATATATATATATATATATATATATATATATATATATAAACGAATATATGTATTATATCAAACGTATAGACAGCATAAATTATTAAAAAAAATATTATTGCTGTTAAAGAAAAAACTAAAAAAAAAATATTATTATCATTCAAATATGCTTTAAAGAAAAATAGTTGAATAATCTTTTCATTTTAAAAATCTTATATTTTTATAATTGTAAGTAAAGTAACTCCATAATAAAAAGCAATTTTGTATATTTATGATGTAATTGTATATTTTTTTGTCATTTTTATAATTTGAAAGTTTAAAACTAATTTAAAAGTTCCTTATTATATTACATGTGATTTCAACAAAATAGTAATTTTATCATGTGAATATAAATTATATTTTATCTTGTTATTTTATTTGTGTCAAATATATAACAACGTCATACAAGTTTGATATCTGATTATCATCATAATTTGATGTCTTATTTTATTATATGATTAAGGTTTCGAAACTAGTTTTTTAAGGGTTTCAACAAGTTTTTTATTTATTACGTGATTAATATTTCATAATTAATGTTAAAAAAATGAAAGTTAGTTATTAGAATAATTTATGCATGAGTCATAGACTACTTTTATTTTATTTAATCTTTTTCAATTAAAAAAAACTACACTTATTCCTTTCTTTGGCCCTAAAATCAGTTACTACAAGTCAACTTACAACAAGTCTTAAGGAGTTCGTTATTATACTTATTATAAGTTTGTAATGTAATTATCCCCTCATTGCACTTCATCTTTATCAATTCCTCTTTTCAATCTTATATATATAAATGTGAGTTTAATTATTATTAAAAATAAAAATGTTAAATAATATATAATAAAAAGAAAGACTCAAATTTAATATTTTAAGATTTTGAATTGGAAAGTCGTTATTTCTTTACTTACGTTATATTTGATCTATTTTTTTATATTTAATTTTATTTCATCTTCTAATTTTTTTTCTCAAATTTTCCAGATACATGTATACAATAATTAATTTATATTATATTAACAATTTTCATGACAAAAAAAATTACTGCAATAAACTCTTTTAGAAACTAAAAGACTAGAATGAAATCTAAAAGAATTTGAAAGACTATGTTAAAGAATGAAAAAGTAGAATTTAAGTATACTAAATTTATCACTATATTGAATATTAAATTATACAAATAAATTGTTATTTTAATAGTTATTTTCAAAAATACACCTTAATGATTCTAACAATATTCCAAATAGTTCCAAGGCGAGCTTCTCTGTGTCAGTCAACGGTGCAACTATCTGAACGGCAGCGGCAGAGCACGGATGCGAAGCCTTAAAGCTTCCTAATTCCAATAGCTGATTCTTTACGCACCAAAACCAAATGACTCTTATTTCATCGTAATCGAAAATCAAACGACACCGTTTAATGGATCCCCCACCCCAATTTTCCTCCACCCTAAACCCTAACCCTAGTCCCAACGTTTTCTTGGACCCAACCTCCGATTCAATCCCAAACCTCCTCCAGAACCCGAACCCGAACCCGAACCCCACCACCTTGAGCCACTACCTCTCTTTTTCCGTCCCCAAGAAGCGCCGTCGCGGCCGCTCTCAGCGCAATCCGGCGTCGTTTCGTCTTCCTCTCACCCTGCCCACCGACTCTCCCTCTTCCTCCCGAACCCCCGCCTCCGACGAAATCATCGTAATCAACAAAGAGCCCAAAACCGAAGCCCTGATCGCACTCTCAGCCGGTTTTCCGGCGGACTCCCTAACGGAGGAGGAGATCGACGCCGCCGTGCTCCCGGTCATCGGCGGCATTGAGCAGGTCAATTACACTCTCATTCGGAACCACATCATTGCAAAATGGCGCGAAAACGTGTCAAATTGGGTGAGTAAGAAAACCTTCCTGGATTACATTCCGCCACATTACCACGCGCTTTTGGATTCCGCATATAATTACCTTGTCTCGCATGGTTACATAAATTTCGGAGTGGCCTCTCCCATCAAGGAGAGGATTCCGGCGGAGGCGAGCAAGCCGTCGGTGATTATCGTCGGCGCCGGGCTCGCCGGGTTGGCTGCGGCACGGCAGCTTATGCGGTTTGGGTTCAAGGTCACGGTGTTGGAAGGGCGGAAGCGTGCCGGTGGTCGTGTTTATACGAAGAAGATGGAGGGAGGGAATAGGGTGTGTGCTGCTGCGGATTTGGGTGGCAGTGTGTTGACTGGCACGTTGGGGAATCCCCTTGGGATTGTGGGGAGGCAATTGGGTGAGTTGCTTCATAAGGTGAGGGATAAGTGTCCTCTTTATTGCATGGATGGGAGGCCGGTTGATCCGGATACGGATGTGAAGGTGGAGTCTGCGTTTAATCGCATGCTCGACAAGGCGAGTAGGTTGAGGCAGTTGATGGGGGAGGTCTCGGTGGATGTGTCCCTTGGAGCGGCACTGGAGACGTTCCAGCAAGTGTTTAAGGACTCGGTGAGTGATGAGGAGTTGAGTTTGTTCAATTGGCATCTTGCAAATTTGGAGTATGCGAATGCGGGTTTGTTGTCCAATCTCTCTCTTGCATTTTGGGACCAGGATGATCCGTATGATATGGGGGGAGATCATTGTTTTCTGCCTGGAGGAAATGGGAAGCTAGTTCAGGCTTTGGCAGAGAATGTGCCAATTTTGTATGAGAAAACTGTGCATACGATTAGGTATAGTGGTGATGGAGTGCAGGTGATTGCAGGGAGTCAGGTGTTTGAGGGTGATATGGCATTGTGCACTGTTCCATTAGGTGTATTGAAGAAAGGGTCTATCAAGTTTATACCGGAGTTGCCTCAGAGGAAGCTCGATGGAATAAAAAGATTGGGGTTTGGTCTGCTGAATAAGGTTGCCATGCTTTTTCCTCATGTGTTTTGGGAGATGGATCTTGACACATTTGGACATCTTTCTGATGATCCAAGTCGTCGTGGGGAATTTTTCTTGTTTTACAGTTATGCAACCGTTGCTGGTGGTCCCCTTTTGATTGCTTTAGTAGCAGGGGAAGCTGCACATAAGTTTGAGAGCATGCCCCCCACAGATGCAGTCACACGGGTTCTTCAAATTCTCAAGGGTACACTTTATCTACCTACATCATACTTAGGCTAATACAGTTTACAAGATAGAATATTCATACAAAATAAGCAAAGAAAAGTAAATTCGAGGTCTAGAAATTACATATCCATTATCATGTAGTTTGTATGATTTCCTCAGTTTCCTAACATTTGTCTTGTGGTATGAGTTTTATTTAGAATATATGTAAATTAAATTGTATCTTTTTCTCATTATAATTCAGCTGAAATACTTAATTTTCATTGGACAAGTTTAAATTTTTAGTCAAATCATATTAGTCCTTAATTATTAATATTGATTACTTTTATTTTATTAAATATTTATGAAGAAAAATGCTCTATCTGTCTGCAGGTATATATGAACCAAAAGGAATCAATGTTCCTGAACCTATCCAAACTGTCTGTACTAGATGGGGCAGTGATCCCTTCTGCTTTGGTTCTTACTCCAATGTTGCAGTTGGAGCTTCTGGTGATGATTATGATATTTTAGCAGAAAGTGTGGGAGATGGCAGGCTTTTCTTTGCCGGGGAAGCAACTACTAGGCGCTATCCTGCTACTATGCATGGGGCTTTCCTAAGTGGTCTAAGAGAAGCTGCAAATATGGCCCACCATGCTAATATTCGAACACTGAAGATGAAAGTTGACAAGGCCCCTTCAAGTGCTCATTCTTGTGCTTCCCTTCTTGCAGATTTATTTAGAGAACCTGATATAGAATTTGGGAGCTTTTCTATCATTTTTGCTCAGAAGAATACAGACCCCAAGTCACCAGCAATCTTGAGGGTAACATTTAGTGAGGCTAGAAAGAAATGTAATGAAGTTGCAAAACAAGACCAACAACACTCAAACAAATTACTTTTTCAGCAGCTTCAGTCACATTTTAATCAACAACAGCAGCTTCATGTTTACACATTATTGACGAGACAACAGGTTCTTGACCTAAGAGAGGTAAGAGGTGGTGATGAAATGAGATTGAATTACCTCTGTGAAAAGCTAGGAGTGAAACTAGTTGGAAGAAAAGGATTGGGGATGAATGCTGATACTGTCATTGATTTCATTAAAAGTGAGAGGGGCAATCGTAAGCCCGTTTCAACCTCTTTGGCTCTTAAACCAGGTGAGTGATATGCATTATGAAATGCTGTTTTTATCATTTCTATATAAATATCTTTCGAAAACAGGAAGTGAAGTGAGAGTAATATAATATTTATGTAGTTATTTGTGAAATCATTGAAAAGAAGTGGAAAAGATTTTCATGAACCAATCAAGCTGTTACCTTTTCTTTGCTTCTCATTTTTTCTATTCTTTCTCCTCTCTGAATTATCAGTTTCTAGACCAATTTAAATAATATTTTTCTTCATTTATAAGCAGGGGTGTCATCAAAGCTGAAGGCAGGCATTACGAAGCGCAAGTTAATCAGGTTTGAACTCAATTTCTCAAATATCATTATTCAATTTGGTGTGAAATTTTAACTTTATTATATTTGTCAACTTAGACGAGCGAAAGTGGTGAGGAAAAGCAATGGATCCGTAGAGGTGGGGAGTGCCGCCAAATTATCAGAAGAGGTTAAGATGACAGATCTAGTGCTTCCTGATGTAACTGTTTCAGGTAATTATTGTAGGCTGAAATTTTTTACATTGCGTATTCTCTCCTCAAAATTCACATTCTTTAATTTGTTTTAAGTTCCTGCCTCTTTTATAACTAAGTTCCAATAGCTTCTTTCTTGGGGAAATACTATTTATATTTTTTCAAAAGATAAAGTAATATGTTCCTGATGATAGAACTCGGAATTTCAGTTTGGCATCTCCCTTCACATCCTTTGACAATTCCAACTTCAGCAACCGCCATCTTTAGTTAACCTATTTTTTCCTTTATCTTTGCTTTATTATTTTCAGCTCTTGTTAATTCTGTGTTTTTTTTTTTCATCTGCTTTTTTTTCCTTCACAGTCTCTTCTATATGTTTAGATTTTGTCACCACAAATATTCCTTCATTTATTCTCACTTCTAGGATATTTTTGGTTGTGGCTTTTTATTTATCGTGTTTTTTATTTATAGGATTTTTATTTACACAAGTCTCACAATCTTGATGAATTTTATTTCATTAATATTCTCTAGAAGTTAATTGAAATATATTGATAGTGTAAATGTTTTTCAGTCTTGAACTGTCATCGAATCGTAGATTGTTATGTAAATGAAAATTATGTTGTTTTGTGATAATTACTTTAAGTCATATCTAAAGTAAGTTCTAATTGTGTGTTTGAGTATCAGATGTAATCACCTTGAATGTGAATCCGTCAATTGTTATTTTTAACATATATTTTATTGGAATATGTGCAACAGATTTTAAATTGCGAAACAAATGCACTCTAATTTGTGGAGTAAATTTTTTACACCAACAATACATTAAAATCAAACTTTATTTCTGATTTTGTTATGCTGATACTTAGTTATTTGTTTTTGTAATCCACTGTGTTTAACTGATTTTTTGGTACATTATATGTATATTATAATTCATCTGCCAGGCTTATGCTATTTGCCACCATGTCGTCTGCCATTTTATATGGTAGAGGTTTTGGCTTTTTGCCACGGACAGGCATAAGCTATGGCATGCATTAATAATATTTGTAGTTGCGGAGTGTTTCAGTAGAATTACTAACTACCTAAATATTCCTAGGGAGCAATCAAAGTGACTTGGGCAATCCATAGATGGATGGTCGTCTTTCAACCAGGAGGTGAGACAGCTGAGAACTTTGATTCTGATAGTTTTTAATATTTCTTTTATCATATGCAAAATTATAAATAGGCTATCAGTCCAGCATACTTCTATTCTGTTCAATTCAATGAGAATTTCAAATATATAATTTTATTAGCTAACAGATTCACTTTTTCATATTAAATTGCAGAAAGACTAAGATGCCCCTTCAACGTGTTCTCCCTCAATGCTCTTTTTGGATTGTCAGGTGTCTTCCCTAGACTCTTGGTCTCTGGTTTGCCAATTTTTAATGAATTATAATTTGTAAAAGTATGAGGGCGACTCTTGCACATAGGTAAGGTTGCTTCCTTGTAACCTTGAAGTTTCATGTTCGAATCCTGGAAAAGACGTCTCCATTTGCGGGGGCAAGGTTTTTGTACGTCTATTCTTCCCATACTTGACTAGTTGGGAGCCTCATTCTCGGGGCTAATTTTGTATAGATTTGAAAGTGGTACTAAATATATTATGTAAATGAATAGATCATTTCTTGCAACTAAAATCCAAGATCCTGATGACAATGTTGGAGAATGTCAGCTGCATGATACACAGACTTATCATTCTTGTGGTAGCTGTCGTCGGTACCAGCTGTGTACCAAAGTTTCATACATCAACCTTGTGGTAGCCGTCTTCGGTGATGGCATCGATTTGAGGTGTTTTGGCTGGATCATCCGCACATAATTTGTTCAATAAATTGGAGATGGCCTTCTTGTAAATACCTCGAGTTCTGATGGATCTGTGATGCAGAAACCTGGCATGTATTATATCTCTTTCAAGATCTTGCCTTGGTCTTTACCTGATATGACCTGAAATAATTGGATTTGCTAGCCAACAAGGGATGAATTTTGTGAATGCAGGGGCAGCATTGCCCACAAGAGATGAATTTGTGAATGCAGTGCAGCATTGTGATTCTTCAGATTGAGTGCCACCTTTTAAGGCAGCCATTTTATAGAAGATTTTTTTTTTGTACTCATTTGTGTATGATTTATGAGGACATAAAACTGCAAGCTGTAACATTCTATACGATCTGAAAGCCGGGTTGTTCCCTTTAAATATTGATAGCCGCAACGGGGCGTCAATTTTTTCATGATGCTAGTAAGATGAAGTTCTCGTTTTATTAGATTAAGGGCCTCATAAGATATCATATATGGCCAAGATCTATAATAGCTTAAAAGTTTTTTAAATGTCAATTTACGTTTATCCAAGATATCTCTATCCCAATATCTGTACACATTATGTTAGATTTGAATTTAGTTATTTTGGCTATTAATATTATGATTAAGGTATGACGTGAATGATTTCAAATTTTGGAATTTGATGTTTAACTTCAGGGTGTTTTTCTTCCACTCCACAAAATTCTTGGACTTATTTCATTTATTCTGAAATCGGCTTATCGAGAATATAAAATATTTTGAAATTAATTGGTGTCAAGACTTTTACGGCATGGGATGAAGAAAAAATCTTGACTATTCCGATCAAATTTCTTAATTGCAGTATTGATTCCTTTAAATGAGAGGAAAAGCATTGAGAAATTTTAACAAATGGACATAAGAGTCCTGTTAACCAGATTTTTGTGAAATCACTTTTTACACCTTCATATTTTCTTCCTCCATTCCTAACGTTTTTGAAATACCCATTTTATCTTACTCAAACAATTTTTTATTAGATACTGCACACATTATACACAGTCTAAAAAGCATTTTTCTTTTTTTGAAAAACAAGCTACATAAAAGATAAATCCTATAGAATTTTCCCAATTATCCGAAGATTTTCATCTCTTTCTCACGGCCTTTTCTCATCACCTGGTAGAGAATGCTCCCCATTGTTGCTTGTTCCTTCAAGCCACTCCTCCAGTATAGCTTGTTTACTTGCTTTGAAGTCGTCATATTTTTCTGATATTGACGATAACTTTTCCCCAATATCACTTGGTCCCGGTTGAGATTCATCTTCAACCTGGCTTGATGGGGGCTGCTTGTCAGCTTGTGAAGATGCATTAGTGTTTGCAGATGCATCTGGTAATGGCTTCTCGGTGCAGCTGTGACTGTTTGTGTTCTGTTTTGAATAGTTAAAAACGCTTGAAAAGTAGTTACCCCTCGTTTCACTTCCTTCCGTGGTGTAAACTGCAGAGTTAGCTCTCTGAGTCTGAAAATTTGATGTCGACCGATGGGTTGACCATCGGTTTGGTTGCTTTGATGTCATCGTTAAAAGGGATTTTTTAATGTCTCCAATCATCTCGTCAGCTACGGGGAATCCACAGTCTTTCATTAATCTCACCATTGTGACTGAATCCTCCAAATCTTCTGTGTGCAGAGTTGTTTCACGACTCTTGTCGATAACGTTCTTCTTCAGTTTCATGATATTGGGCACTGCATTTTGTGTGTGCTGTTGAATAAAGAAAAGACCAGCAGACGGTTCATTAGCCACGTATTTAATCATCTCTGCCAAGCAGTTGCTTATCTCCACAAAACCATCAACAGTGGAGAATCCATGCATCTTCCCAAGGACAAAATATTGTTCATCACTGACATTGTCCAGGAAAGAAACAAATCAGAACAATTGTATCAGGGTAGATAATGTATGTCAATAAATTATTGTGTTGTAGTGCCAGCCATAATTGTGAATTATAGCGCAGGACATTATGACAGAAACAAAAAATATTCTTTCCTTGGTAATTTTTTTATTAATAAATATTGTCCCACAATACAAACACAATTGGCTTTCTTTGGAAGTAAAGTTGTAGCAGAGTGGACAAGATGCTGGAAAGCAGATGCTCAGCCGTCACAATCTGTTTAATCTTAGGCATCATGTTGAACAAGCTCAAAGTTTACTCCAGTCTTTTTCTTCGTCCTGCTCTGAAAATTGATGTGACACTCTGCACTTTTATATTTTATTCATAACTGATGCCGAAACCATATTCAAGGTTACCTTTGATGACACTTATGAGCACCTTACATATGCCATTGTTCATGCAGTAATTTAAAAATCAGCAGGGTGAATATGAAATGGTACTCTTACAAAAAAATAAGGACAAATAAATATAAATAAGATGCAGGGGAAGCATTTCCTTTGTTTTAATCATAGCAACATAAGAAAAGAGAATATTGCAGATGAAAAATATCTGAATTGTATACAAGATAGTAAGTGCTAACTTTAGAACTATCATCATTATATTAACTGTTTCAAAATCTGCAAATTGTTCAAAGATATTATCCTTCCATACTTGGCAGCAACTGAAAGCTGATGTAACTCCTTAGTACCCAGAAAGATATGAATAACCGTCACTAAACCTCCTCAATTTCACATTCACAAGTTTCAGAGCAATAATTAAGAAACAGTGTATATGTACCTTACTGAAGCCATTGGATCCTGAGCAAGATGCAAAGCCACTGATTTATTAGACATGAAGTGGTTGCAAAGCAGTTTTAAAGACGATTCTCCACACAGGAGCTAAGATGCATCATAGAAACACTCCATTTTGGATCATTCTATCAAAACTACTGAAAACATCATCTCTTAGTCTTACGGAGAATGACGATCACCAAAAAGCGCTATTTCCCTCAACAAATGAGACATCATATCTTTGTTATGGAGTTCAAATATGCTGCTGGAATAACTGATTTCAGTCGCATAAGAAAAGAATTAACACGATCCCCAGCTGAAAACACTAGAGGTGATGTAGTGGCAATAAGAACAAAATTTTCACAATTCCCTACATCTATCTTATACAGCTCGTGAAAAACTTCCTGAAAATGACTCACCAAGTTGTCATAGAAGTACCTGCTGGGAGGAATGACATTGATTGCAAGAATTCCAAACTCACAAAGAACCAATTTAGCAGCAAGAAGAACATCCTTTCTAACAAATTCTATTGGCGGAGAACTTACACCATTCCTTATATCACTTGAATCTAAATCAACCATAACAACATCAAATTTACCATTGACCTCATCCTCCACCGAGTGACCACTAAAACCATTAACCTCACAATCATCCTGCAAGTTTCCCTGACAAACAATCTTCTTCAAAGATTCAAAGGCATCCCCAACAACTACATGCATAAACTTACTTTCTTCCAATCCAAAATACTCCCGTGCCACCCTCAAAACCTCCCTATCACTATCCACAGCCATGACCTCAAAATCCAATTGAGTTCTCAAAAAAGTTGCCAAAGCCCCACCTCCAACCCCAAGGCACAAAGCCTTCGGTTTAAACCCATTCTGAATCCGCCCTGCTACATATTCACCATTCAACAAAAGACCAGCCACCATGGGCCCCAAGTAAGGGTGCACCAAAACCTTAAGATCAGGCACAAACCCCACATTACCACCAATGCAAACCCCATCCAAATCATCACCATCTTTGACTGGAACAATACAAATTTCAGTCTGAATTAAATTAGGCATTCTCTTGAACCTTAACCTCCTCCTAAACTCCCTACCATGATGCAAAACCCCACCCCCATTTTCAATTTCAACATCCTCAACCAACATTTCACCAACATGCATCCCAACACATTGATGAACCACCATACTGGAAACCAAGTTATCCACATAACTTAAAATGGGTATATCAGGAATGCCCTTTTTGAACAAAGATTTCGGAGAAAGGGCCAAAAGAAGAGGCTTTGACCAAACCTCAAAACCCTGTTGGTGCAATGAACACTCCAAGGGACGGTGATAAACACATGAGGGAAAAGGTAAAATACCTTCCTTGAAGTTGTTTCCGATGAGAATCAAACGTGATATTTCAGGGGAACCTAAGAGGAGTTGGAGATGACCCAATTCAGTGGAGAAGATCCAATCGATTTCTCGACCTTCAGGGACCAACATGGCACCAACTCGAGGCAAGTCATTAGGTTGGATTGGTGAGTCGAGCACGGCAACTCGAAGGAGTATATTGGAACATGATGGATGAGGTATTGTGAAGGAAATGAAGCGAGAAGGGGTTAAGGTTTCGAAGGTTGACGCGTCGAGGGCCATCAAAGGTCTTTTGACCCAACTTTGCTGTAACGATCTATTTGTGATTGTTTGTTATTGTTAATATTGTAGCAACTTGAAATTTTTTATTTCTTCAAGTCTGCAAAACAATCACACCTAAAAATAAACGTTAGAATTATTGTTTAGGGGCCACAAGTAGAGAATTAAATATGGCACAGTCAAGAGCATCAAGCAAATATGATTCATGTAAATAATGAAGGGATGGAGACATTAATGAAAAGATAAAACTTATATTCACTACTATAGATGTTTTTGATTGTTGGTATTTTAATTAGAATTGGAATTTCATTTTGTTAATATGCATGATAAAGAATTTCAAATGTCAAGGCATATTTTCGAGGTAAAATACTCAAATTTTGATTTGAAAACAACACCAAAGCTTTATCCTCAAATTTTGGGTGAAATAAGGGAGCATCTTCTGAGATTTGTAGGACCATAGACAGGGAAAGTAATCACAAAGGAGCTATGTTATCTTACATCCATTTTTGTTTAGTTCACTACCCGAATTTCTTTTAGAAAGTAATAAAAATAGTTGACAGAAACATGTTTCATTTTGCATCAACATATGAAGCCCAAAATATCCAAAGCAAACTTATACATGTCAGCAGAATGACAAACAATATGAACTAAATTAAGAGAAAATTCCAGTTTTTTTTCCTTTATTTTATTTTATATTAATAAACTCAATCATCTAACTTCCTATGATTCGATTGAATTGGTTTGGCTTTTCAACAAAAAACAATGAAAGCCCAGAAACTGATTGGATCATCTTCAGTTCCCCTGAAATATCATGTTTGATTCTCATAGGAAACAACCTCAAGGAAGGTACTTTAACTCTTCCTCACATGTTTGTCACCATTCCTTAGAATGTCTGTCGCTTCAATATGACATCACCTCTAGCTGTACACTCATTCAGTCCAAACCCTCAAAGCATCAAACTTTAATTCCATGTTTAGTAAAGAGGAGAGAACAGGTGGATGGAAATAAAAATGATGAGTGAAAAAAAGGTGAGAAAAAAATGAAAGTTAAAGATGTTTGGTTAAAGAGAAATAGAGAAGAGATGAGGAGAGAAAGACAGAGAAGAGTAGAAATAAATGAAAAATAAAGTAGAAAGGTACCACTAGGAGTCACTCCAAATTAAATTTGTCTTCTATATTGCAGGGTGTATCAATTGTCTCATGACATAAGTCAAGTTATAATTGAATCATAAAACTAAGGTTGTTACGCTTTTAAGCAAAAAGAGTTACATTCTGACTATTGGTTGTAGCTTCAGACCTAGTGGTAAGTACTTGATCCAATAATTGGTATTTAGAGTAAAGGTTGAGTGTACGATTCTTAATGGGACAATTGTTAAGGGAAAGATTGTTGCTAAGTTAAATCAATTACCTGTGGTAGCATAAGTCATGTAGGTCACAATGAAAGAGTTTGATTCCTAACGAAGCAATTGTTGAGGAAGAGATTGTCGCAGGTTATATCATTTGTCTCATAATGTAGGCCAAGTGAACCAAGCCATAATTGAATTGTAGTGTTTGGGTTGTTGTACTTTTAAGTAAAAGAGTTGCACCATAACTATTAGTTATAGCTTTTGACCTAATGATAAACGCTCGATCCAAAACTCTATATTTCCACTTTCATCCCTCCAACCTAACATGTACTATACCTATCCAAGCCACCCACATGGATTTCCACCCTTCAATGCTCCTACCCAAGATCCAAATCAAAGAGAGGTACAAAAAAAACCCCAACTAAAGGAATAGAAACAAATCAAAAGCCCCAAGTCATCGTGCTAGAGTTTCATTGACATCATGAGTGTGATGTGATCTCCCTCACAATCAACAATCACCACACAACCCTCTTCTCAGTTCTTCCTCTTAACCTACATAATGTCCGTGTCTAAAAAAATGAAAAGAGGAGGGATGCATTTGACATCTAGGAGTGGCATTTGGATTAGTGACCAAGTTATTTTTATAGATTGATGAAATCATGCAATTAACATGTCAGTATTTTTGAATGTATTTGGGTGATCATGGTTTAGGATGAGTCTTGTTGGCTGAGATGTGATTAAGAGAAGGATATGAGGAAAAAAAAAAAGAAAAGAAACGAGGAAAATAAATTTGAACACTAAATTTAAAACTTAATAGATCTATCGGCAGGAAACCACTTCCCCATGGTGGGATACTTGGTAGGGTTTATCAACTTAGAATTTGTCCACAAAGAAAGATGATTGCATTTGTATTGTGAGACAATATTTATCAAATATATAAATCATGAAAAACTTTATCCCATAGCAAAATTAAATTAATTTATTTTGTCTACCAAAACCAATCCAAGACAAACAAAACATATCGCCATAAAAATATACCCTCAATTTTCTGTGCAGCATACATTGAGAGTTACAATGAAACAATGAATAAATAATCATAAATGTCCAAACTATTATAGCATACCTTGCAAATGTCTGGGATAATAGTTTTAAGGACTTCTTACTAGTTAGAGATCATTGGCGTTGATCTTACTTGTTCCTGCAAAAAAAATGAAACATTGAAAGGGCATTAGACTCCCAAGATTGATTTGACAAGCACCAATAAAAATCGGAAGGTAAAAATACACTTTACCCTTAGTAATATGGGCCTTTCACGCCTAACTCCAAAATGTTTAGTTGACACTTAACAACGAAAACTAACATTTTCAATTATAAAAAATGGCCATTTCCATTGATCTACTTCCTTTATTTCCTCACCTCTGTCTAACACAAGATTCAATGGTTATGAATTCAGCACGAGAAAGAGTAATTGGTTTTCTAAACGTACACATCTTGTCCTTGCAGGAAACAAATGATATAGGAGCTAATTTTCATGGGAGCAAGGATTAGTTTTGTTTATATTGGATGATAATAGAGAAAACCATGTGCAGAAGTTGATGAAATAGGTTTAGCATGAAGGTTATGGGCCAGAAAAAGATCTAGATGATAAATTAATAATGAAATGATAGACACTGTGCATAAAACACTCTTTCCATTTGTCCTTTGAATTCTCCTTCTTTATTTTAGACTGCTAGTTTTGATAGTTATGTTTACTTACTTTTTTTGGCAACTCATTTGTTATGATGCAATGGAAGGCAAGTGTTGGAGGTAAAAACCTATAGCAGTAATCACCAAAATCCATCCCCTTCACTATAACAAAACCAATAACGAACCTCACTTACCCAGGATGTAAACCCAGCATAAGTACCAAACGCACCTATTTTGAATCTGACAACAACCAAGCTAACCTCAAAACAATCACACAACCTAGCATTGTCAATAAGCATCTCAAGCCAACCTAAGTAACAAAAGCCTTTCCTCACCCAACTACACCATGTGTTCACAAATTATTGTCACAGTATAACAATCCAACCAAGCAGTACCACCTAATAATATCTCCAAGAGAACCGATCAAAAAACAAACACAGAAAGCCAAGTTGGAAGCCTAGATGTTTTCCTTATCACAAACCGAAAATTGAGTTAAAGAAAACCTTAAGTTTGGGCAGCATTTTAGGATTTATAAATCATGTGAACCCTTTATCATTGGTATTCGCAACAAAAATCAGATTGATTTCATTCCTATATGGTCGAAGTAAACGAAACGACACCCGTATGCAACTAATATCAGTACTGCTTTACATAAGAATAAAATCGACCCATGAAAGAAAAAAGCGATCTTGGTCATTTGAAATTGAAAAATGTGCACATGATTGATTATGAAGAAGCATGAACCTGAACCTACACACACACCATATTCAACATAGGATCTTATGATGAAGATGAGAAAATCATCACTCACCTTCTCGTCGGAGAGTTAACACCGTCGCCCACAACAACCTCTCCGCAATTTTTCCTTCGATCCAAATTTGGTTTTTTTCACTGCCTTCAGCATTTTGCTTTTGTTTAACTACTATTTATACCGTGTTATTAGACCCGGGAAAGGGCACCCGACCCGTCAAACACCGAAAGTAAAAACAAATAGTTGAACGACCCGATCCAACCCGTTTTAAATGGGTCAAAATAATTTAGTTCGAACCGGTTATATATAGGTTCAATGTATAATTTTAAGCTGATTCAAAATACATTAAAAATAAATAAAATATGTTTTTTCATACAGTATGTATTAAAGTAAAAAATTTTTAATTGAAATATGATACCAGAGGATGATATTAAATAGTATAACGTTCTAACATAATGGTAGTACGTACTACCAGTGACAATTTAAAAACTAAAGACATTGGTTTCAACATATAAAAAAAAGGTCATATGGTTACGTTTTAAATTAAAATTAAGACATTTAATTGAACCATAAAAAAGTTACATTTTTCCAAATTTTAATTTAAAAAATTAATTGCTGGATTTTTAAATATTATTTAAATTTATTGTGAGACTTTCAATTTATATTTACATTTTTAATCATTTCTCCTTATTAGGTGGCGTGATTTGGGTTTTACATGCTACCTTTGTCAACTATTTTAATTTTTGAATTTTCAATTCTATCAAGAGAAATCATCAACTGTATAATATTGTTAATATTTTTTTATAAAAAAAAATTGTTAATATTTTTTTATAAAAAAATATGTTGAAAAGATTGGATACTAAAATTATAAGTCAAATCATATAAAAAATTATGACGTTACATCTTGCTCAGAATTTTAAAATTATATATTGTAGATCTAACTCAAGTTTTTATGACTTTTTGTGACTTTGGACTTTAGATATTTTCTTGAAAATATAAATTTAACAAAATATATATAATATAACTAAAAAGATAATTAAATCTAAAATACGCAATTGTAAACTATTTTATAAATAATTAACACTTTCATAAATTTAACACAAATCAAATGTATGTTTTCGGTTATTGTTTCATCAAACTAAATATATAATATAATCAAGTTTATAGTTTCATCAGAAATAATATTTTTTTAAGAATAAATATGAGTAATTACCTAGCTTTTGACTCACCTTAACTTTTAGAAACATTATCAAAGTTTCAAGATTTATGTAGAATAATTATCAATGTCATCTCGTATAAATGTTAAGCACGCACTAATACAAGAAAGCTTTTTAAGTTCGTTATGTAAGATAAATTATGTCATTTTATTTAACAATGTAAATATGGATGACATTAAAAATTATTTATTTTACGTTAGTTAATTACATTATATAAAAAATTCTTTCTACGTTAATTGAGGTAAAATTAAACAATTTTTTTTACATCCATAACATTTGTATGTAGTGTAACAAATGAAACTTTTTTTACGTTGGTTGGTACAAAGAAACGGACGTATAAAGTTTCGTCATTTGCGTCTCAAATTAGCATGAGATTATAAGTAAAGTTTAGTTAAAAATAACTTTTGTTAAGGGCTAAACAAGAATAATACCAAAATAATTTAATAATTCAACATACCAACCAATTGTCCAACTTGATTAATATATTTTTTTTTTTTTGTCTTTTGAGTTTATTATATTTGACTTACATTAACTCGCGCGGTTGCATTAGATAACACAACAAGAATGTTTTAGATATTACTGATGACGCGTAACTACAACTTTCAACAAACCCTAAAAAATAAAATATACTATTAAAATGAAACTACTAAATAGGAATATTAATTAAAATATAGGAGTAATTTATATATAAGAAAGGCTAAATAAATAATAATTTGAAGAAAATACTTCTTATTAATTCAAATTACATTTTTAACTTATTTATAAACTAGATTTAACTTATCAAAATAATTATTCAACTTTAAGTCCTTAGAATTTCTAAATGAATGCTGTAAAATACAATGAACTTGCCCCTTGGAGTTCATCATTGCTCACACTACTAACAACCTTTAATTTGGCCTTGTGCCTTTCACGTTAGTTGTGATAATATTTTTCTAAGATCAATGCCGGCATATGCAGCATTATGTATAAACATAAGTTATTTAAATAAATTCAACTTGTCAAATATAATAAAGTGTGTTTTATTTACTTAAATTCTATTGTTAAACATAGTCAATTGGGTTGTTGAAAGATACTGAATTGGGCTAGATTCTAAGTTCAATGGCTGTATATGCATAACAATAAATTAACTAAACTCCACTAGTTAGACACATTAAAGTGTGCTTGTTTTATTTAACTAATTAGATTGTAATGCTTAAACATGGTCAATAACGTATCATAATCAAATAATTGCTAGTTGTTAATCCTCGTGGAGGTTACAAACTTTATTTTACCTTTTCTCAGAAAGTGATTTGGTTTGAGTGGGTGAAGGTTTTAAGGGAAGAGGGTTGACTTTTAATTTTTGTTTTTAAATCTATTGTGGTTAATGTGTTTAAAATAATACAATTTTTACAAAATCTCAAACCATTTCATACCCAAATGATTTATTGAAATTGCAAGAAATTATGATTTCTGAGAATGACAAAGATTTTTTTTTTTAAAAGAAATCAAAGTAATGGTCTATCGAAATTGCAAATCTTAAGAACTGTAATTTCTAAAAATTATATATGGTGACAAACGTGCATGATAAAAATATTTTTAAGAAATCAAAGAGTAATAATAAAAACGTTCGAAGCTGGCCTAAAGGTTTTTTCAAAACTAATTATTTTCCTTTAAATCAAAGCACAATGCCGTCTATAAGTAAAATATGACCAACAACTACATCAAAAACATACTTTTTCCAACCTCAGATCTTGGAGAAACTTGAAATTTTCCAAGTAACAAGATATCATTTTCATACTTTCATATTGATGGAGAAAAATAAGAAAAAAAGTATAAAATATCTCATTATCGTTTTTAACCCAAAAAATTGTTCATTTGAATTTTTAAGACAAATATACATGTGAATAGTTTATTGTAGTTAGGTACAAACTCAGTATCATTTGCATGTCTGTCAACAACACAGCTTCTATAAAACGTTTCCACCGGTTTCTCAAGTCATCACCCACATTAACAGAGAGAAGGTTTCATTCTAGTTTTTGGGAAGCTGCAAAAATGGGTTCAGAATCCTTAACCGTTTGTGTTACAGGGGCTTCTGGTTTCATCGGATCATGGCTTGTCATGAGACTCATCCAACGTGGCTACACGGTCCGAGCCACTGTTCTTGACCCAGGTTCGATTCATCCATCAACTTGGTTTCATCTCATTCTCTAAATTCATCCTTTTCATCTTCCAACATCATATATCATAGGCTAAAATAGGTCTTTTTTCTAACCCTTTTGAATTTCTGGTTTCATTCTACTCTCAAAATCTTTTTTTTATCAGTAAAAACCAATGTTTAGGCACTACAACCTCCTTATGTTATCAGACCCCTGCTTGTCCCCTGCAACCTCTGTGATCATTTCCCTTTTGCAAGTAATAGGATTTAAGCACCAATTTCAATAAGTTTTTTTATGTTTTGCTTTTATCTAGGCCTATGTTTTTATTTGAATTAGAGTAAATACTTCTAGAGCATCAAGTTTCAGATTCCTGAAAAGAAATTGTTTCTATGTGTCCAAATTCTAGTCTCAAGTTGGCAAAGTTTTATCTGGGTATCTTAAAATGCAGTTCAAATCTGTCAGTTTACCATGTCAACTTGTGACAGACTGTGAGTGATTTTTGTCAACTAATGTTTTTGTGAATTTAAGAAATTGACTTAAAAGTTAATTAATTTGATCAATGAGAGACACTTTAGATTATTAAAGAAAGATTTTAAAAGTAGGGAGCATATTGAAATAAGAAATTATGCAGCGACCAAAGTCTTATTTGAGCAAACGACAAGGTGGGTAGACTCAGAAAATTTTTAACAAAATTAAAAGAATGAAATAATCTTTCTGGAAATTAAAATCAGTTTTTCAAAAACTTATTTGTACAAACTTTCTCCAATTGGTTGCTTTTTAAATCTGTTTTGACTTAAAAAAATTATTTTAGTGGCTTAAAGATAATTTTTTATCCTCAAAAAATATAACTTTTTTGTTTGACCTTCAATAGTTTATTTTTCTTAACTTTTGCTTTCCTTTTTATTTATTTATTTACTTAGTATTTACTTATTGTCATTGCATATGTATTTTGACATAATATATGTTATGATAGAAAATTTAGAAATGAAAAGAATTTTAAAATTTATAAATATTTTGAAGACTAATCAGAGTGTATTATGCATGTGCACCCTGCAGATAATATGAAGGAGGTGAAGCATTTGCTGGACATACCAGGTGCAAAGAGCAAGCTCTCACTGTGGAAGGCTAACCTTTCTGAAGAGGGAAGCTTTGATGAAGCCATTAAAGGATGCATTGGAGTTTTCCACTTGGCCACCCCCATTGACTTTGAGTCCAAAGACCCTGAGGTATTTTTCTGAATTTTCTCAAACTTATTAAGACAAAGACTAATACCATGAAATAAGTCTAAAGACATAAAAGGTTATGCAATTCTCTTCCATTACTTGCACTCCTTTTGTAAGCATTAAAAGCACAGGTGTAACAGAAAGTAGTTTGTTTGTTCATGCATGCCCAAAAATTTACTATAGCAACTAGACATTGTCAATTTGTGAACATTATTAATGATAAATTTAATAAATTTAGAATAAGTTTTTATGATCCAAAAGGAATTTATAAATGAAGATTGAATCATAATTAATGTGCAGAATGAAGTGATAAAGCCTGCAATAAGGGGAGTAATAGATATCATGAAAGCATGCTTGAAGGCAAAAAGTGTGAGAAGGCTAGTATTCACTTCATCAGCCATAACCACTCACATTACTCATCAGCAAAAGCCTATCTATGATGAGACCTGTTGGACTGATGTTGAGTTATGCAGAAGAGTTAAGATGACTGGTTGGGTTAGTACTTTTTTCTCACCAACTTTCAATTCATTTTTTTTTGTTCTGTCTTTTGTTTTAGTTCTGTTTTATGCTACAACATTCATTCAATTGCCTATGTTAATACAACATTCATGTTAATAATCATTATTTTTCAATGGATTGTATACTAATGTTGGTAGGAATTTGATTTATTTTGGAAAAACCAACCACCAGAACAAATGAGAAATGATGTTTCATATAAATTGGAGTGATTAATAGATCATGTGAAACAAAGATAATGATTCTTATTATGTGCAATTAATAATGATCTTTTTATGTGCCATGAAAAAAATAATGATTTTTTCTTATCTTGATTTGAATGTAGATGTATTTCGTTTCTAAAACTTTGGCAGAGCAAGAAGCATGGAAATTTGCAAAAGAAAAAGGAATGGACTTCATCACTATCCTTCCAACTCTTGTTGTTGGCCCCTTTCTGCTCCCATCAATGCCCTCTAGCCTGATCACTGCTCTTTCCCCTATCACAAGTAAATTTACAAATTTTTCAAACGCATTCTTATTTATTTATTAAAATTTATTGAACAATTAATTCTATCGTAATTATTTCTTCATTTTTTACACATTTTATTGATCTACTAATGTGCATAATGGTGTACCCTTGTGTCTTAATAAAAAAACTAGGTTGTTTTTGCAAAAGTTGATAATGTAGTTACCCACTTAATGTATTAGTAAAATGTGCACTAAAATTGAAAAAAAAAATCTTAAAATATATGAAAAAAAAAACTTGAATGTTAAATTAACGTTTATTATTTGAAAAATAAAATAATAGTAATTGAAGAATTTTGATACGCAGGAAAGGAGGAGCATTATTCGATCATAAGACAAGGTCAATTCGTGCACGTGGAAGATATTTGTCTTGCTCACATATTTCTATTTGAAGAGCCAAAAGCTGAAGGAAGATACATATGCGATGCATGTGACGTTACTATTCATGACATTGCAAAATTAATTAACAAAAAATACCCAGAGTACAATGTTCCCACTCAGTAAGTCTCTCACCAAATTTAAATATCATTTTTCTAATTAGGTTTACATGTTCATTTAGAATTAATATCTTAGTTTAAAGTGCAAAAACATAGAATAAAATGAAAGTTGTTTGTTTGGCTAATTGCAAACATTGGATTTTAGGTTTGAAAACATTCCAGAAAAATTGGAACCAGTGAGATTATCTTCGAAGAAAATCACAGACTTGGGGTTCCAATTCAAGTACAGCTTCGAGGATATGTATACTGAAGCAATTGATGCATGCAGAGAAAAAGGGTTTATTCCTAAAGCTGCTGAAACACCAGTGAATGGAATGCTGCATAATAAATAAATTTCGGATTCTTCAATGATTCTTATGTTGTGAATTGGTGTGAGAATTGTTGTATAAGGTCATGTTATAAGCTATGAGTAATCTTCTTAAATCTTGTTAATTCACATGAGATTGTTTTTCTTACCTATATGCAATTATCTGAGGCTTTTTACAAAGTAATACATGCTCATTGAATATCATTATATATAACATCAAACATTTATAAAATAATAACTGTTCACATTATATATGTACATCCCCAAAACTATACTAGTCTACTAATATAGTATCTTGCAGTTTCTATAGCTCAAAATACATTAAAATTTTGTATCACACTATTTTTAAGTTTTAAAATCTTTACTTATTATATGAAAGTAATTTAGAATTTTATGATTTTGATTTTCCTATATTCATTTTATATTAAAGAAAAGGTATACCCAATTATATTTAGTATTTAGATACATGATAAACTAAATATTGGTGTCTAAGTGATGTGTAAACTTTTGAGTAAATTAGAATAAGTTTCTCAATTAAAAATAAAAGAATAGGTTGATTTTGAATCTCTTTTTGTCTTCATAAACATAGTTAAATGTCCAACTTCAAGTTCAATAAGATAGTACTAAATATCTATCAATTATTATTGTCTGGTTTAGAATCTCATGATTCCTTACAATTTTTTTTTTTAAAGTGTTTAAGTAGTCTATCATATATATATATATATATATATATGACTATTTATCTTTCATTTCTAAGTGATAGAATCTTTTCAAATGTTGATGTTGAATACCTATTTACAATCAAATATATTTTCAGTCTTTATATTCATAATATCAAATACTAAAAAAAAAACTTATAGATACACATCAATATAAAAAAAATAATAAAGAATTGGAAGTATAAAATGAACGCTTCAACCCTTAATAAAAAAAACTTCTGATAATAAAACCAAGTCTTTTAAAATTAGATATCAACAAAACATATCAATGCTTAAAAAATCTCAACATCTTTTCCCTTTTCCACATGATTACATACAGCACACGACATCTAAAAAATATAACTAAAACTAGGATTAAATTTATAAACTATGTGCACAAGTAATATTTAAATTCTTGTTCTTTGACTCAACAACTACTCTTTGTTCATTCACTGAATGACTCAACAGCTCCCTTGAGCACCTCCAAAAGTTGTTGGTATGTCAGAAACAAAACCACAATCTCAGAATTTTTATAAAAAATAGTTAATAAAAATACAACACTCAACCAAATAAAAGCATTTTTTTATAAGAATTGCAAAAAAAGTTAAGACAAGACAGAAAGACAAATGTGCTAGTATCTATCTATTTGGCATCAATTGCTTCTACACTAGATTTAAGAATAGTACATATCCTTATGGATCCAAATCTCTCAAAATTAAAAAATAAAATAAAAATTGTAGCACTACTTAGTAAAAAGTCAGAGTTCTATTTGGTATGATATTACACTGAATATAAATTCTTCTTAATATAAAGTAAGTTATGTTAATGTAGTAACTAGCAACCCAGTTTGACTTAATCTATTTATTATTATTTTTTAAATATATATCACGAAAGTGTCATACATACCATTAAACTATCCTCAGTCAATTAGAATTTTCTTACATACCTCCATGATTTCCACCTTCAACATATTGTTGATTTAAAGTTTCACTAATAATTTTATGCGTGCAGACTTTCATTCCGTCTTTAACAATTAGTTGGAACTTATTCATAAAGAGTCAACAAATTTATAAAAGAAAACTTTAATTTCTTGGTCTAAATCGACACTCCTTTTCCCAATAAAACTAAGTATATAAATAAAAAACTTTTAAATAATAAATGTATTATAAATAATAATAATAATAATAATAATATTAATAATAATAATAATTTTCTAGTATTCATACAATTTTTACGCATAATCAGTACATGGTAACAAATTGTTAAATAAACAATTTAGAGTAATAAGTACTTTAAGAATTGAAATTATATTATTATAATTTAAATATAAATAAAGAAAAATATAATTTTACAGCTGATTAATTTTCTGCATGAAAAATCACTACTATAAAAAATTAAGAATTATGAACATATTTTGGAGACTGAAAACTATATAGAAACTTTTAGTAAAATTATATTACCTAAAAATACTTCAAATATTAATCTACACTTTTTAATTAATCATTTTAAAACTATTTTTACCATGTAATATTTATTAAAATAAATAAAAATATTTTATGCGAACAAACTAGCTAAAATTGAAATTGTCACATGAAATCAGGTATGAATCTACACATCAATATTTTAATTAATTTTAACACAAAATTAAATCTTTTTCAAACTCTACCAATTATCTTTTTCATTCCCTTCCATACACACCTCCTTCTTTTTATATTCTAACACTTTTAAACATTCCAAGTTAATATATTAGATAATTTGACATTTGAAGCTCTATTTCCATCTTCAAATAATACTCCCTCCTAACCAAGTTTCAATTTTTTTAGAAGGGAAGTGAGGTTAAATTTCATTTATGTTACTCTCAAATGGATCTAAGTTTATTTACTTTCTTTATATATATATATATATATATATATATATATATATATATATATATATATATATATATTTGTTTTTTTTTTTTTTTTTTTTTTTTTTATTTTTTTTTTTTTTTTTTTTTTTTTTTTTATTATATTTATTTTATAT
>Ga0099825_1002661_pt1 | contig 23814 bp, 18 predicted proteins | sample SiratroredBW_FD_76838 | JGI IMG/M metagenome (GOLD analysis project Ga0099825, IMG submission 76838) | Root nodule microbial communities of legume samples collected from California, USA - Siratro red BW | ecosystem: Host-associated > Plants > Roots > Nodule | place: USA: California | collected... | reverse complement strand
TTTTTTCTTTTTTTTTTTTTTTTTTATTTTTTTTTTTATATTTTATATATTTTTTTTTTTTTTTTTTTTTTTTTTTTTTTTTTTTTTTTTATATATATATATATATATATATATATATATATATATATATATATGAATTAATTAAATAATATAAAAATTAGCAACACGTTTATTAATATATTTTTAATAGACTTTTATTATCATTAAAATTTATTATAAATTGTGAGTCTCGTTATTTAATAAAGTTTAATTATATGATTAATATTAATATTTAATAAATGATTTTTTAATTATTTTTTAATGACAAAAAAACTCTATAATCATTTATCAATTTGAGAGTAATTATTTAGTATATAAAAAGTAAAATTTATATAATAGTGATTAAAAAATTAAGTCTTCATTTATGTGGTCATTAGAAAAAAAAAATTAATTTCTAATCTTATTTTTTTTTATTGACAAAAAATTAATCGTTTAATGTTAACTTAAAAAGTTATTTCTAATTACATCTTAACTAGAAACTAAACAATTTTTTTAATAAATAAATAATTTTTATAGTCATAAGGTCTTAAAAATATAATTTACATTACATTTTTTATTAATAATCGAGATTACTTTGAAGATAAATAACTTTTAGTTTCTAAAATACTTAATATTGTGTGTAATTACTTTTTATATATAATAAGTTTTTTTTTTATTGTTTTGTTTATCTTAACACACTCTCTCTCTCTCTCTCTCACATATATATATATATATATAATTAATATACTGTTTAGATTATACTTACTAATATATTAATTATACTTTATATAGCACATAAAAATTTAATTAATTTACACATTTCAATGCTTTTAAAATATTTCTAAACTTAAACTTCTATTACAACCATAACTAATAAACCTTTTTATGAAATTTTACATTTGATCTTAATAATATATTAATTTTAACAAATGAAATACGATTACAACTTTAATATATATGATTTTTCTAAAAATTATTGCCTTATTACTCCATTCATACACTTGATGTTGTAATAAATTTAATAAACATAACATTGTTAAACAAATTTAATATATTCAATTTAAAATTACTATTTAAAAAAAATCTTAAATTTACCTTTAGTATAGTATAATATATAATATATGCATATTGCACTATAATATATTTTTTATAATATACTATTGTAATTGTATACTATAGTAACTATTTTCAGTCTACTCTTAATAAAAGATTTTTTATATTATATTCATAATTTTGAATTATACATGTGTTTTCAAAAGAAAATCATACTTCATTTTAATTAAAAAAACTATTACAATAGCCAAATAAATTTCAATCAAATATTACCGCAGTCTTTTTTTTATTTAAAAAGTTATAAATTTTAGTAATAGAAAAGTAATATTATAATACTTCAAAAATTACAAAATAATTCATTCAAATAAAAATTATAAAAATTTTGTTCAATAAAAATAATAATACAGTGTATATATCAAATAAGTTACATAGATTTTTTTTTTTTTTTTTTTTTACACAATAGAACCAATTTTAATAATAACATAACTATTCTCCAATTAATTATGAAATTGAACCTAGGCATTACCTACTAGTGCCCAAAACCCTTGGCCGCGCTGCCATAGCCACAACCAAGCTAGCTCCGCCGGGGAACTCGTTCGCCTCCGTCAAACTCACTCTCCACCGTCGCGTCTCACCGTCGAGTATGTCTCTTTCTCTTTCTCGTCTCTCACGGTGATTTTGTTTCGTTCTCTGTGGTTCTGAGCAAACCTTTTTCAATGTTACAATGAAGCTGTTACTCTCCAAGCTGTCTTTTTTTCTATCTCTTAACTGAAACCTGCTGACTTCAAAACAAGATTGATGTGATGTGTAAAAGTTTCTATAAATTAGTTTGTTCATGAGCTAATGTTATTTTGTTCTTAAGATTTTTTATTTTCTTTTTCTTAATTTGTGTTTTTCTCTGTGAGCGTAGGTTCTTAGAGTGCAATGGAGTTGTTGTTAATCATACCCTAGGTTGTTTGATAGATTTGAGTTTTCTTTTTTAGCATTGTTAGACGGGATTGAAATTTTACTTGATGGTCAATATGGATGCACGCAGCATCAAACTATGGCTATATAATAGGTATTTAAGAGGTTTTACCCGTGCTATATTCTTGATATTGACTAACAATGGAGCTTTGCTACTTAGTTTGAAATGAAATTGTAGGTCTTGATGGCGTATCTCTTTGACTGGAATATGTTTTGTGAGTGAAAAAGATGAGTTTGGAATGATGATTTTTGTCTTAAAAATGGTGATTTGGAACCTCAAAATAGCTCCTGTTCATGATTAGTCTCATATTTGTATGCTGAGTTTATATTAAAGTTGCTTTTGTCTTGAGTTGCATAATTTATTATACTGTTCTTGTGCACAATAGATATATGATATTATGCATGATTTTGTGGCATACAGACAGTATGTTAGGTTAGTAACTCTGAAGGGATAAATGTCAGTGTAATGTTTCCACTGGAAGATGATTGGTATAGTGCACATAAGGTTGCATGCTTTTAGCTGTTTTCCAAGTTCACAAGTTTAGAACTTATAGCTTATAACACATCTATTTAGTGCCTTTCTTGATCAAAGAAGCTTCTCATTATGTGAGCTATTATTTTATTTCTACACTTATTGCAATCTATACTTCAGGCAGTATGCCGTTGTGTTGTGTGTGGGCAAGATTATCTTTAAACTCTTCTGTATAAGTCATGCCTGGACTCTGACAGTTTCTATTTTAGAGAAAATTAGTTAAATGAAGCCTTGCACTTCATGGAGGGCTTGTCCTTTATGGTAGACATCAGGGTAGAAAGCTCTTGCCAATTTCTGTTGTTTTATTTATTTTTTATCTTCTGCTCTCTCTTTTCAGCCAGGGATAGTGGAAGTATATTTCTAGATCACATAGATAACATGTAAATTGTGGAAATACTAAGATTCGCAACCCCAAATATCATACTTTATGATGCCATTTTATGTTAATTTTTTAATTTAATAATTCTATGTTCAATGTCAGAGCAAGTATGGAAAATACAACGCATGGTGATATTGTATGAATGTTTCTTACAATCTTACACTTTCTGCAACTACAGATAGAACTATTAAATCTCTTTTTACTATCTCCTTCACTCCTCTCCTATTCCTTGTGTGCATGTGTATTGTGCATGAGATTTTTCATTCTGCTTAAATAAAACTGCCTTTTTTGGTTGACTCAGGTGCTTTGTGATCCTGGTGACCTTTTCCCAACATTTGAGCAATTGATCAGGTTTACTAGCTTTTCGTTCTTATTGGTGTCCTTTTATCTGAACATTTTTATTTAAAAATCTAGGAAAACCAAATGTGTTTTGTCTGCTTGGGATGTGTTTTGGCCTGGTATTTTATATCTTTTCAAATAAATAATTGCAATATTCCGCATTAAAATTGTTTATGTGAGTATATCCTTCCTCACCTTTTTGGTTTATTGATATGGGCTAAGGTGTATAATGCATGATCTTCTTGTATTTCGGTATGTCTTGACATGTTTCATAATGTTAAGTGATCCTTCAAATTAGCTTGCTTATTCTCCCTTTTGCCACATGCTTCCTTGGCTCTTCTTAGAGGAAAATGTCACCATTTAAGACTTTTTGGCTTTTGTGTTCTAAAATAGAAGGAACACTTGAAGACATCTCAGTGGGAGAAAGCTGGGTATTGAAACTTTAGAAATGCAACCACTTTATTGCTTATGTATTTGGATTTGTGGGCTTAGGAATTTTTCGCTAAGTAATATTTGAGACAAGTAATACAATTTTGGGGAAGCAATGGGCTTTAAGAATTCTACAGGCCTGGGAACCATTGCTCAGTTTGCTATATGAGTTTTGTTCATTTTCAAAATAGGTGATACTTAAAGGTCAATGTTTTTGCAGTTTCTTTAAATAATCCACTTGTGGAACTATACAAGCAGAAGACATGGAAAATCAACCAAAACAAAACCAAGAATCAACAAGCTCCGCACCTTCCATCCAGAAAAATGAGGAAGATCAAGCAGCCAGCACTGCAATGGGCTTGAAAGAGTCACTGGAAAATCAATACCTAAAACTCAAAGAGCATGCAGAAACATACCCTTATGTTTGGGCTTCCTACATTGTTGTATATGGTGGCCTTGGTCTCTGGACTGCCTACAGATGGAGAAAGCTTCGCAAAACCGAGGACAGAGTAAGAACTCTTCATGCAAGACTTCGGAAGCTAGTTGAAGCTGAAGAATCTTCCAGCTCTACCAAAGTGATTGAAAAGAGTTCTGCTGATAAATCTTCCAAATAGTTTACAGTAAGAAGAATCCTTATCATGGTCAAGTTCTGTAGGTTACTTTTATCAATATCCCTGAAGCTTACCATTGTAGTTGTCTGGGGTATGAAATAAGATTTTGTTTTGCTCTCCTGATCAACTCATTCATTAGAGGAAAATACTCAATTATATTGATCTTTTTAAAATTTGTTAAAAACTACATCTGATATCTTTCTTCCTAAAGTTGGGACAATATCATTGCACTGTACACGGTTCATAGACCTTCGGTTTCTATATTGATTAGAGAAGGACCAATGCATTTTTTGTTATTCTTTTTGTGTGAAATAAAAAAGTAGTATTTACAATGCTGGTAACTTGTATATTGCAAATACATTTGAGCTCCATTTCAGAATCCCGTGTTGATCAGTTAAAAAATGCTATATTCTCTTTTGCTTAGTTTTCACATAATTGTATGTATTTAACCTATTAAGACATTGCTTTTGTTGTTATCTACATTACTTTACTATTGGTGTTTCAGTATGTTTCTTGCATGCTTCACTGATATAGTAGGCTCAGATCATACTTAGCCAAATGAAAATACCACTGTTTTCTATCCGTGGTGTTAATTGATGCATATCATATTTTTGACCGTTTGGGTGAATAATGTAGCTTTGGAAATTCACTCCTAGTGTAAACAAATCTGTGGATGGACTGTGTTTAAGGTAACTGTTGGCGGCAGAGGGAACAGTGTGGTCCACTGGGGTCATGGTCACCTCCCAGATTTTGTCTAAAATTTTATGAAAAGGTAATTTTCTGGCAGCTCTTTTTATCACACCCCATAACTCCCGAGGCCATTTAATTTGGTTAGTTCTTGAATATATGATCCCGACGCAAAAAATGACTGGAATATAACAATAGGGATTCTGCTAGAAAACAAAATGCTTAATTTCTTCCCCAATACATTTATGACTTCATTAAACAAGTTTCCTAGCAGCCAACACCGGTGCTGTCTGTTGGTATTAATTTTCGATGAAATTACAGATTTCTTCAACAATGTATAATAAAGATACAAATTAAAGAATTGTGTCAGCGCATAGAGAATGATACCTATGTTTTGTTTAAAACCGAATTATGAGCCATTGTGACAGTCATGAAGGGGCAATTTCTTTTAGCACCTTCATGCCCTCTTACCTTCTTAGGGTATAGGTGTGGAAAAAGTTCAAATTGTATCATTCTTTATGTATTACATACTCCAAATAATGTATCATCAAATGTATTATTTAGAATAGATTTTTAGATATATCTTCAATTACAAAATTTGGAAACGAATTAGATACTTTGAAAATGCTTTTTTAGTTTGAAATATGATTTTATATTGTTTAATTCAAAAATGAAAATATGTTTTCAGATTACGCAAATTGAAAATATATTCTGAATTTGTAATTTAGAATTATACATTATAAATACATTTTAGATTACATATGTATTTTAGATTTGTATGATTCAAAATTCATTTCTGAAATACAAAATTCAAAATATGTTTCTAAATTTCGGAATCTGAACCTAAAATGTGAGCATTTTAGACTCTTTCAAAAGATACATAAAGAAATCATATGGCTGAAAAAAATCAATTGTTGGATAAGGTTACATTTGGTATTGAAGCCCCGAAAGTTCAACCCAATGAAGCCTTCTTAACCCATTGGGGAGATGAGCAATGACAAAACACAGGTTTCGAGATTTCAATTAAGAGTTATTTGAATAAATTTCTTTATATATATATATATTAAAAAAATCAGATTTTGAAAAAACTGTTACAAAAATAGTTTTTACAATTTAATTATCCTGATACAACAGACTTAGGGAAACAAACCACGATCCTTCATACGTTGATTCATTGTGTAAGAGATTGATTTGAGAAAAAAAAATTGTTGGAAAATGAAAATTTATATGTTATTAAAACAAATAACTGGAGTACAAGATGTGCCAAAGTCTCATACAGATATTATTTGTGTACTTAACCAAATTAAATCCAAGTTTTGGTATGTTTATCTTGAACGAAAAAGCTTACAGGATACAAAACTTTTACTTGTTCGGAAGTTTGGTGCTAATGACAAGTTAAATTGCTACATGGATAACAAATATAACAGGAAGGAAGAGAAAGAAAATTAAAAAAAGGAAAATACTTTATAGAGAACAATAATTGAGGGACCCAAACTGGTATTATGTTGAAGAATCTCTTCACCGAATTTTACTTTAGTATTGATTAATACCATTTGAAGCATCTGAATTTTATTTTATATAATTCATCGAGTTTAACATAAAACACATTGATAAAAAAAATTACACTGCCATCTAATTGTAAACTATCATAAATAATGATAAGATTATTAAATTTTAACATGGTTACTTTAAAAAGTGACACTCTTGATGATGTTTAATCCATTGAAAATATTTCTTTTATAATTATAATGTTTAAAAACAATTATCATGCCCCACACTATAAAGTGCTTATGGATGTGAAACTATTTTTCTCTTACTTCAGAAAAGAAAAGGAAAGAGTTTGATAGACAGACAAAGAATATTAAAGTATTCAACAGTGAAAATTTTTTGATAATGTACTTTTTGATACTCTTCCCGATCTACAAAATGATATGGGTCAGTCGGATAATGGGACATAGTGAAATTTGAAATAGTTACAAAGAGAGTGACAAAGATTGTGATTGTGGTGTTAATATTTGTTTGGTATTTGAGAACGATGTCTGGTACAAAACCACATGTGACAAGTATCTAATTCGAATGGACAGATCCCATGGATATTCTTAAAATAAGCATTCATTTTTCTATTTCTGTTATCCCTTTTGCTTTGATTTTGTGTTTCTTATCATAAATATTTTAAAGATTTTTATAAGCCTAAATATTTAAAAGAGTAGGACATGTCTGATATAAGTATACTGTAAAATCATAGTCAAAACTCAAAAAGATCAGAAAAATAAATAAATAAATGCTTTGGAATGGGTTCTTCAACTCTGTTTTTTCTTGGAGTGTGTATATTGCATTTACAATTTCGATTTGTATTTATAATACTCTCTTTTATTTCAAAGATAATTACTATTTCTAATTGATTAATAATGTAATGCATCTTTGTGTGTGGAAATTAAACTATTATTAAAGTAATAGTAATCTAGCTTTATTACTAAAATTAATTTATGTATAAATTGAAAATAAAAAATTACAAAAATTAATTTTAGTTTATATATTTTTTTTCTTAAAGAAAGAAGTATCAATCCATTAAATTTGCACACTGCAAATGATACATTGGAAGAAACAAAACAGCACTTCCCAAACTCCATAAATGCTTATACCCTTTGATTGCCCCTTTTAATCTTATAGCACATTTATGAACCTCGAGTATAAATATAAGTATTTGCTAGAATGAATTTGGCCACCAAAGAATACATTATTAAACAACCACTGCTAACTGAAGATAATATTAATTCATGCTACTAGGTACAAAAACAGTTTATTATTATGTTACTACCAAAAAAATGTATTTACTCAATGTTCTGTTTTTTGGTTTCTGGTAAAGCTATTTATTATCATCAATGTTTTTTTCAAAACCAAGTTATATTAATGTATGCTCCTGTGTAGCAATGCAGAACCTTTTACTGGTTGCCATGAAACTGTGGGGCCATGGAGCAAATAGATGGTCCAAAGATTAAAATTTAATAGTAATCCAAATTTCAAACTTCAGAAACTTAAATTGATGAGTAGACTAAATTACCATAATGTCTGACCCCCCCACTGAATTATAAACACAAGATAATGAAATTGCATTAAAGAAAGACCTACAAGATATACCCATATACCCCCCTACACCCTCCTACAAAACAGAAAGACATAAAAACTCTAAACTACTCAGATAAAATAAATTCCTAAACATATCCTTCCCCTTGTAGCTTCTTGAACAAGAACCTAAAGCAAAGTAAATGGTTAGTGACAGCTTCTAGTCGTTAAAAATACATGTCAAATGCCCTTGAAATCCATATTATCACCACATGACACTGAAGCTTATCATCTTAGTGGAGTACTGGGACCCATTCGTACCGTCCAGGCAGAGGTACATCATTGACAATGTCGAAATTGTACCTGCAAAAATACAGAAAATTTACATTAATAAATCAAGAAGAGATCCAAATAAAACCAGAAGTGAAAAACCAAAAAGGACTTGTGGGATAAGAATATAAGAATACACACTTATCCATAAACATTTTCTGTTGCTGCTTCTCTGCATAAGCAAAGAACTCGTCCAACTCATGAGCCGGTGGAATGTTTCTTTGTATGCGTTCATGCTTGGTTTGGAGAGTCCTTTGCCTTGTGGTTGAACCAGGGGTATGAATGGCATTTGGGTCCCTTATTAAACTACAGGGAGTGCTTTCTCTAGTGCTTCTGTTTAAACATAATAAAATGCTGATAAAGATGAGCTTATTAGAAAAACAAAATAGCAGCCATATATAATTACAAATGCTGACTTGGAATCAAAAGTTTCTACACCAGAAATTGCATGCTAACCGCTGACAGGAAAATAAGTGAGAGAAAAAACAGATCATTTTTTCTCCAACAATCTCCTACGGCTCAGTATGGAACTAGAGACAAAATTTGCTACTACGAAAAAGTAACTGGCATTTATTGGGACAAGCTCTGACTCAGTGGGCTCATGCACTAAAAAAATACAAAGAAAGAGACGCCCAAATCTTTCTCATTTCACCGCAAACCCAAATAGGAATCCAAAAAAACATCAGTCTGCTACTTGGCCCCATGTAAATGACACATCATTGCTAACACGAGTCATAAGAGTTACGGCTGTGCTCCCATTACGAAAGTCCAATTTTTTTCAACTTGACCCCTTACAGAGGGCTGAGCTTCAGGGTCATGCAGGGTCTTGCAGATCAAAAGTAAAACAAGGACAATCAAGCTTGAACACATTTTGGAGTCAAGACAGAAACATCTCTAATTACTAAGCTTTTTTAAGTTCATCAAAATGTACAGAAAAATAGACTAGAAACAACAAAGGGCATCGGATTATACTGCATGCAAATTGTAGAAGCACAATTTGTCAACTGGATCTGCAGAGAAAATTAGTGTACTTCAAAATGCACTCAATTTGGAGTTGAGAGATGTTCTTCCTTTTTTAAGCAATTTATAAAACTTATTTTCCACTTTAGTTGAAAAAAAAAAACTTAAAATTTATCAATTCACCACATTTTTGGTTAAAAGGATTCACTATGCAGGATAGTTGTCGCCATTAAAGAATGACATGCACACATAAATTCTGCACATAAATACAAGTTGCTAAGTTGCAGTAAGTATCCTGAGGGCATGCATGCTGCAGAACCTATCACAAGACACAAATTTCAGCAACCCGCTGTACAAACAGGGCTTTATCACAGTACCTAGACTTGACAGAGTCAAATCTAAGACATGATAACCCATATAAGCCCATGTTATGGGACTGAAGTTCAACAACGACGGTTAATAATGATAACAAAAATAAAAAAAAAACATGAGAATCAATAGAATGGTAAATTTCAAGACAGAATATAATTTTTTTTACTCAATATCCTTCAACCAACTCACATGGTTCCCGCTTCACTTTAGCAACACGAGAATTCAGAAAACGCAAATTCAAAAACTAAAAAAACACAATAGGGAGAAAACAAAAGATTAAATAATACCAAAAAAGTAGAAAAAAATATAAACGCCCTCGTGAAAGTCACAAAAATCATGGTAACACTTGCATGCAACAGATAAAAATGAAAAAAAATCCCTCAAATCATTTTTAAATGTTAGTTTTAATTCTTGTAAAAAAAAAAAAGTTAATATGTTCTCACTCTCAAATTTCACAAATAAACCCATGTTTAAAATCTCTAAATTTCACTAAAATCGAACTTTGAAATACTTTTTGCTACAAAAACACACCTTACCCCCAAAAAATCAACACCAACATATGCATGAAGCAAGAAAAACAAGATTCTGAAGCAAAAACCTAACATGCATATAAAATATTTAAGAAAAAAACACAAACAAGGGTACCAAAGCCACGGTACAGAGGGAAATGGTGAATTTTTTTTTCAATAAAAAACATGAAGAAAACAAAATCCAAAAACCGAAGGGAAAAAACAGAGGAAGAAAAAGGGGGGAAATTGAAGAAAGGGAAATTACAAAACGAATATACCTTTCGTCTCTGCCTTCAACGTCCTCAAAATTTTGCCCAAAGGAGCAGTCAGCGTTCTCATCATCCAAAGGCGCGAACTTTTCAGCGGAGCGGGAAGACGGCTTTTTGGGGGTGGCAGTTTGGGAGGGGCGGGAATTGGCGGCGGAATCAGCCGCGGCACCGCGGCGGGGCTTTTCCGGGACGGGAGGTGGCAGCTTGAGGAGGCGGCGGCTGCGGAGCTGGAGGTAGGCGGCGGAGTCTTCAGCTTGGTGGGAGTTCTGAAGCGCGAGGGTTTTGGCGCGCGTACGGACGCCAAGCTGCGAGTGCGGCGGCGGCGACTCCATGATTAGGGCGGCGACGTCACCGGAGTTTTTAGATTTCTTCATGTACTTGCCCATTGGATTGAGAGGGAAAATGGAAAAGGAAGAGAAAAATTAAAAGGGAAGAGAGTGAGAGAGAGAAAATGGCATGGGCTGAAGAGAGAGAAAGGGAAGAGAAAGAGAGAGAGAGAGAGAAATTTGTAAGTGTGAGTGAGAGGGAAGGGAAGGGTTGAGGGGCTTTTATTCTAGGGTTGGGGGCTTAGTTTGGGGTTTTAGGGGCACATTCTCTCTCTTTCTCTGTCCCAATTTTTGCCCTTTGTCTATTGCATTTATTTCTCCATTTTATTTTTATTTTTTTTAATACATATAAAAATTAATTATCATGTCAAGTACATAAATTTTCATAATATCACAATTCAATATTTCCATTTTAAAATATTAGGCTAGAATAAGGAATTGGGCAAGATAGGAGAACTTGTATTAAGTCTTTTATTGTGAATTTGAGCTGTTTTTATTTGAATTAATTATACTTGTTTTTTATATAACATTATTTTTTAATTTTGATTTATGATATTTAAAGGTTTATATTTATTGCCAGTTAAAAGTAAACGGTTGATCAAGTGAGGGAATTAATTAACATAAATGTTAATTTTTATGTGATTTAAGTTCCTTAAATGTGTAGTTTTATTCCATCTTGGATTGAAAAGATATTTTAATTATGTTAAAAGAAACGTATTCTTAATTTAGTAATACCATCATATCTGAAAACGTATTCTTCTAAGAAGAGACTCTCATAAACATTACAAATGATTAAATTGTAAATTGAATAGATTGTGAATGTAATGTATTTAAAATATGAGAGGGGATTAAACTTGATTATTTAATTTTGAATGATTGTTTGAAATTTATTTTATCTCAATATGTTGTAAGTTTCAATATTGGATAAGAAAATATCTCCTATAAATAAATTTGTGACTTAATTAATTTGTTAATGTTTGTAAAATTGAATTGATATTATGTAAAATTCAATTCATATAAAAATTATATTTGAAGTAAGTATGTTCTTGATATTTCTTTTCACATTTTCTTCCTGAACTCATATGTAAAGTTAGGGTTATTTTTTGTTACCAAAAGTTGGTTAATTTTGAATGCATTTTATTATGGTGCTTTATTGGACATCAAAATTTGTATTTTAGGTCACTTTTCCTAATATCACTTTTCTAATAATTTCTACTTTTGAAGTCTCTTTTCCTTCAGTTAGCAACAAAAAGTGTATCCCATTCTTTTTATGAGTTCAATAAGTATTACCTTTTTCAACTTTTAATAATTCTTTTTTTAAGCTCTTTTATATTTAGTGAAGCTCGTGCTAGTTCTGGACAAAAACTTTACACCAAATTTCTTATTGGTATACTACAAAATATTTCTTTTTATGATATTTCAAAATAATGATCCAATTTAATGTCTTTGTATAAAGTTTGCTTCAAATTTATCTTATATGGGATGCATGCTTATTTATTAATATATAAGAAGGAATTGAACTTTCAGAATCAGAAAATTCACAATAATTTATGTATCCTTTTTAATCAAGTAAGTAATTATATGGAATGTGTGTTTAAGTTAAGATGTTCTAAAACAAAAATAAACAAGTTTCATAAAATAAAGAACTGACAAATTAATATTTGAAGACTGTATTTTTTTTAATGAAAAGTAAGACAAATCAATCAAGACGCACACATGCTAATTTTGTTATCATGAGAAAATGTTAAAAACTTGAATTAATTATATTTTTTATTTTTTAAAGTTTGAGTAAATTTAGTAAATCTGTTTTAAAAGAAATATTTTAGGTTAAATCTGAAAAATTACTATTTCATTTTTACTAAGTGCTTTTAAGTGACAAACAAGTGCATCGATCAATAAACTTATGAGACAAACTGTATATTTTAAATTTTAAGAAATTAACATAATTATTTTAAAATTTTGAAAAATTAAAATCACATTCATTATTTATAACTTGGTAAACTAAAATCATAATTAAACCAAATAAAAAAAGAAATAATTACAAAATACAAAAATTATTGTAAAAGATAGTTACAATTCTTTTAGGAAAAGAAATTACAAAATAACGTAAACTTAAAGTCATCATCAAATACAAAAAATAAATATGATTAGATAAATTAATGACAATACAAAAGTCAACGAACATATCTACTTTAAATACCGTGATGTGTATCCAGATAAACTTATGAAATCTTATATTTGGTCAACCACTCAATATGTTATATCTAAAATCAACACTAAAATAATAAGATTTGATATTAGAATAAAAGATATTATGTAAGTTTAGTGATGCTCCATCAATACCTCTTTCTTTGATTGTCTTCTATTTTTGTCTTTTATAATATCTTTGGGGCAACTAAGTATGGAATGACCTTATTTGTGTTATTCAATATATATAAATGTGTCTACAAAATCTCTTCTCTGGATTTGCTTACCACATGTACACTGTTTGAACACTTATTTATTGATTTATGAGAGTGTCACATTTATCACAGAATTTGCTTTTGACATATACTTTAAACAAAACTCAATAACTTTTTCTACAATGTATTTTTTCAATAATAAAAGCTTCCCTATAATATTAATTCTTCACACATTCCTTCAAAATCTTCATGTATCATTCAACTCGGTACATGCATCACATATAAGTTGACCCACACATATTATTTCTATCACAAATAATGCACCATGATATCAACAAATGATATACGGAAAAAGTATATAGTTGACACAAGCTAATAACAATCACTTCTTCAAGTTTGTCCAAATTTTGAGGGTCAATAGCTTTATTACACATTGAATTGAAAAATTAACACAATCGAGTTTTAATATGCCTCACATTTTTTTGGTAAGATTCCACAAATAGCCACATACAATAATTGTTACATTAAAACATACAATCATGATTATTTAAGCCAATTAGTTTCAAATCATGCATAGATACAAGAGTCTTAACATTTGAATAGTAGTTTTGTGATACCTTAGCAACTTTAAAACATTGACAAAAACTTGTTCTCTCCTTTTTAAACAAAGTGTAACATGTTGTGGACAAATATATATACTTACCAACTTCTCGCATTATCCTCTCGTATTGTCTACGTGCATTATATCTATATAGCGTCTCACACCTAACTTATACCAATATGAAAGATAAAAAAATTTGACATCTTCTTCCATATGTCAATCATAGTTGCCTTCTTTATTTTTTCAAAGTCACACTAATATTTTTTAACTTTTCATAAACACCAATTAATGCAATGGGACAAATGTCACGTTCTTGGTATCCATTAAAGGTTTTTTTCAATATATGATATGAGTAATATATGATATGAGTGACATTGATTTAGAAGTCTATTATGCTGAATATAATTATCTTCTTTCCATGTTTCAATTGCTCATATGATGTGTTTTCCTCACTAACCGAACATGTTTTACGATCCTTCACTCTATAACCTAATAAGATTGTAGGAAAATCATTAATAGTACAAATTAACATTGAATGCATGTGAAAAGATTCATTGACATCTAGCAAACATTTCAACCCCATAATCCCACGACAACTTTAAATCTTCAAATAATGGACTAAAATAAACATATTGATGTCATTTTCTGGTTGTCTTGGACTAGTGCTAGAGAAATCCGAGAGGGAAACATCGGGGAGATCTCAAACAATGAGTTCATGAGCCAACATACATAAGGGAATGACACCACCTTCAACCCAAAACCTTAAGACATTAAATTTGCGGGTTTATACCACTTATTACGAGAATCCGAGGGGAAAACCTTGGGGAGATCTCACAAGAATGAGAACTGAGCCAACATATAAGGGAATGACACCACCTTCAACCCAAAACCTTAAGGCGTTAGGTTTGTGGGTCTTCTTTCTTATATATTGCTCAACTTTCTCATTCCTACCCAATGTGGGACTTAGACTCACACTTGAATACATCTCTCCCTCAAGTGAGAGTCCCTCCTCCACATTGATACACTACCCTCAGGAAGACTTTCAATACAGGGTCAAACTGTACTCGCTCAAGTCGTAAACCAACGACTCTGATACCACTTGATGAGAGAATCCGAGGGGGAAACACCGGGGAGATCTCTAACAATGAGAACTAAGCCAAAACACATAAGGGAATGCCACCACCTTCAACCCCAAAACCTTAAGGCATTGGGTTTGTGGGTCTTTTTTCTTATATATTGCTCAACTTTCTTATTCCTACCCAATGTGGGACTTAGACTCACACTTGAATACCTAACAACTAGAGATCATCATAGATAATAATATGTATTTGTATTCCATACATAAACCTGTAGCTAAGCTATAAATCACTAGTAAAACAATCCATGAAACTTTGATTAGTACTAAGTTATCACTAGTATCAACATTAAGTTGTGCAAACTATATAAGTTCTTCTACCCCTCTTCTTTCGTATGCATAACTTATATGTACTGAATTCATCAAATTTTGATTCATATCTACATTACGTCACTAAATTTATATTTTGTACTATGCATATAAATCTCATCTCACTTTTTTTTTTATAAAAAATATGACCTTATCCCATTCAAGACTAGTTCAATAGTATATAAATTTTAATCACCATCATTTATATTTCATGAAATTTTGACATCATTTCATATCTTGAAGTGACATGAAATAAAAATGGTGACATAAAATTTTCATAATAAAATATACACCAAAAACTAACTTAAAATACAAAGAATCAAAATTAAATAAAACATATGAAATGTATTATAAGTTGTGTGATAATCAACTATTAAAAAGAAATTATTTTTCTCAAACTATTAAACCAGACAATTCAAATTCAATAATCCAACTTCCACTATTTTTATATGAAGTTTAACATAATCTAATTTTTTTTTTCAAATTTAGAGGAATATTATACAAATCAATATATTAAATTTCAAATAAAAAAACTAAGGATTTCTCAATAATAAATCTAAATTTTCTCAAATCTAACCGTATTTATCCGAGTGTATACCTTACACAGTAGTAATATGTTTAACAAATAATATTTTAACTATTCAAAATATATTCTAAATTAATAGACAATATAATCAACTTTAAATTACTTTGCTTCACTATCTTAATTAAAAAATAAATATATATTTATGTTGTTTATGTTAATGTAAGAGTTTTATATATGTTATGATGGAAAAGTATTATATTTGACAAAATTTGTTAGTATAGTAAGCATAAATAAATAAATTGGGAAAATATATTGACAATTTATTAAATAAATATTCAAAATTACTTAAGATATAATTATTATTTGACACAGGTGACTCCTCGTACCTGGCATCAATATATTATTTTCATAAACCAAATACTCATAATAAGTTATAGAAAAATAAAAAGTAAAAAAAGGTTTGTTCATAAACTAAGCTTAATTTATATATAAATTAATATGCAAAAAATCCTCATTAACTTTTTACACATATGCACATTAGTTTTAGTTTTTAAAAAATAACTTAAAAAAACGACAAAGATTAAGAGGAGACAAGAATCCTGTTTGATATAAGTATTGGTCCCTAAAATGTTCTAGTTAGGTTCTCACCAATGGATTAGTCACTATTTATTTTTGGGTACAATAATTCTGTTCTTAGATTTGCTATGACCGGGTCCATCAAGCTCATTGACACTTGCCATTGTTGAGGTTCGGATGAGTTAAAATAGGTTCAAATGTGACAGATTTATTACTGTTGAAGATGGGTTCGTTCCCAATGGTTATGTTGTTCTTTTATGAGTTTGGACCGAATGTTTCTGCCATCAATTTTATCATAAAGTTAGATATTTAATACAAACATCTTATAATGCAACGGCAAAATTTTTATAATAATATATATTAATATTAAATAGTGTTGAAGATGAATAATAATATCAAAATATTACCATCTTTTTTATTTATATTTTAATTTATTAACGTACAAAATTAAGAACTCGCTCTAAAATATTCTATTCATATCATAGTTTATAAATTCTATTCGTAACTTTAAAAACATGTCACACAACTTAACAAAAATATATTTTTTTATAAAACTTTAAGACTTTATTAAAAGCGGACATTCTTAAAATATTACCTTAGTGATGGTATTGGTTCGTTAAAAAACTTCGTAAGTTTACTCTAGAAACTAGATTCAGATAATATTACGAATAAGATGATTTTTCTCAATAAGATTCTAATTATGAATTCCTTCATTAGAATTATAAATAAATAAAAAATGTGATAATGAATTTCATGTTGCTTCTTAGACAGGTGTATAAATATTATTTTTATTTTCATTCAAACCCTAAAAACTATTTAAAATATATTTCCCAACATTCCTTTTTCATCACATTATTTTTTTCTTTCTCTGCTGAAGACAATATAAGTACATTGTTAGAATGAATTTTTAATTTTTTTCTTGCTTTTTTAAATATTTTGGCCAAAAAAGAGTAATTGTATAAAACAAAAATTATAATTTGATACTTTTAAAGCCACAATTTCTTTTTTTCTTCTACAGCAGCCACATTTTTACAAAAATTACACTGTACATATCCAGATTATATATCAATTCCTGTGATAAATTAATCTAATTAATTTGTAAGAAATATTATTCCATAAATAGTTAAATATATTTTATGGTAAATACAGACAAATATATCAAAGTCAATAAATAAATTAATAACTACCAAACTCAAAAAGTTAGAAATGACTCTAAATTTGATTTATATTTTTTTTTATTTTTAATATCACATAACAATAATACAAATTTTATTATTTTTATTGTTATTTATGCAAAGATGTACAACTTGTTTCAAGAAATATTATAAATTATACAATTTATTATTTTCAAATTATAACATGATTTTATAGTTCTAGTATGAAAGACAAATTATGGATAAATAATTAAACAAACGCTTAATGTGCACTATATTCATTCTTACCTAAAACTGAATCCATTTTAGAAAATTTAAATTTATCAAATTAATTCACTTTATTTTAATGTGATCTATTTCCTTTCCTAAGAAAGTGAGGAGTAATATAAATAAAGATGTACTTCAACTTAAACTTTATAAGCAACAATACTTTTTTCTTTAACTTCAACACATCTTTAGATTATTGTGAGTTTGCTGATTTAAAATTAACGTCCAAAATCAAATTGTTTAAACACTGCTGCTGAAGTTTAGGGTTAGGGTTTACACATGCTAAAATCCAAGATCTTATTTATTTCTCAATCCAAACTAACATGATTTTATTCAATAAAAAACATGAGTAATAGTCAAATTTTCTAGCCGTTGAGAAATTTAGATTACAGTTCACAACGATCCGAGTCAGAAAACACATTAAAGTGTTGTTATTGGTGCATGAATAGTGTTTGAAAAACACTCATCATCGGAAAAAGTATAAACTGGTAAATGATAGTTGTCAGGTAGTAACTCGGCACACAAACAAAGATCCAATAAGAAGAAGTCCACACAGAGGAGGATGGAATCCGATGAGAAAAAGCTTGAATGCATTAAAATGGTTTGGTGTGAAAGAGAGGGTCATCGTAAAACATAGATTTTCGAGAAGAAAAACAGAGAAAAAGAAAAGTTGAAAGGTGTGAGAAATTGTGTGAATGGGTCAGATTGTGGTTCTGAGAAGGGTCATGATTGAATTTTAGAACTCGCCAGGGTCTTCGCCAATAACTATAAACTCTGTCTCTTTTTCATTTCTACTATGAACAATGCTTATTCATTCACCGTTTGTTCGACCAATATTGGGTTCGGGACCAGAACATTGAAACACAGTCTATAATCTCAGCGAGAGTTTAGCTTTGAGCTGTGTCAGCCTTTATCAACAGAGCATCTTTTTCATGTTTTGAATACTATAAGTCTATGTTTTAGGGTTTGTGTCTTCAACATGGATAAGACACTCAAACTAATAAATGTTTCATGTATAGGATAAGTTAATAATATTCAAGATCAATGGTTGGTTTTTAATAAAGTATATTACTTTTTTTAACTTATATTAATTATAAGAAACTTTTGGTTCCTTAGTTGGATGGACAATTAATTAATTATTTTATTGAGATTAAAAATTTAGTTAACTCAATTAGTACTATTAAATATATCTTAAATTTATGAAAATTTAAAACTAATATATTTATTAATTAACTTTGTGTTGAAGTAAAATATGTTTGATAATGAGAGAATCTAAAAGAAAGGTGAAAAAGTTGATGACAGAGAGACATAAGAAAAATAAAATAAAATCTAAACCCTAATAAAACCCTAACGGTAACTTAGCAAAGTTAAGCACAGAACTGCACATCACACAAAAATACAACTACACACTGTTCTCTATCTTAAATAAGATATTTTAAAAAATAATTTACATTTTATTTTTAATTTTTTGAATCTAATAACTCTTTGATCTATTCTATTTCTTATCTGTTTTTTTTTTTACTTATTTATTTTCTCTAAACTTTTTTCTTCTCTATGAAATTTTGCTCTCATTACTCAATAAGTAAAAACAGAAATTATTATCAAAAATAATTTACATTTCATTTTTAGTTTTTTTTGAATCTAATAACTCTTTGATCTATTCTATTTCTTATCTGTTTTTTTTTTCTTATTTATTTTCTCTAAATTTTTTTCTTCTCTATGAAATTTACTCTCATTACTCAATAAGTAAAAACAGAAATTGTTTGATTAAAAAATAGATAAAAAATAAAATGAAAATATATAGTATTTAGTTAAAAAAGAACTAAAAGATAAATATTATTGAAGATAAAGTTTTGAACTTATTTGATAAAATATATTATTATTTATTAATATTAATCTTTATTATTTATTTTATTATTAATATATTATTTTTATTGATGATATATATTATTTTAGTTATTTATATTATTATTATTATTATTATTATTATTATTATTATTATCATGAACAAAATATTATAAATCAATCTTAATTAAATAAAATATTAAAAATATAACTTTTGTGTTATTTATTATATATTTTTATTTGTGTAAAACTGACATAAATAATAAAAAGAACTTATTCCAAGATATTTAATTTACTAAGTACCTAATGAAAAAAATAATAATTATTGGATAGTTGAAACAAACATCATATGTATTTACGTAAAAATATTATGAACATTCTAAGTTAAAAAAAAATATTTATAAAGGTTTATCTATTGTTTTAATTAAATTAATTTATAAATTTTAATAAAAATAGATTTAGTTGTATTTTTAGTCTTTAGATATTATAATTATATTATTTTAATCATCAAATTCAAATTTTACTAAATTCAGTCTACAAATATCTTAAATGTATCATTTTAGCATGTGTGTTCTAGTGGTGTCAATCTATTCTAAATACAAGTAATTTGAGTCTACATATTTGTTATGATTAAATATTATATGGATATATTTGAAAATGAAACGCTAAAATTACATTTTATTTGTACAAAAATAATATTAAATCCAAAAAATTATTAAGATTTATTTTAATAATTATATATATACTCTTTAAATTTTAATTTTAGAGTAAAATGTTTAATTTATTAGATACTTAAAATAAAAAATATTTATTAGATATTAAAAAAAGGTTTATTTAAGTTAGTTATTTTTATAATAATAGTTATAATTTTATACCATGATATTAAAAAACATAATAGATTCATAACTAACCATAATTAATGCAATATCAATCAATAATTTAGAAAATTAATATTAGTCCATAGAAAAGATGTAAAAGTCTTACAATTACTAAAAAAACAAGTCAGCAAGCTAGGAAGATCAGTAGATTAATGCCTCCATTACTAGTTAAAAAATATATGTGATATGATGAAAAATATATTGATTAGTAATGATAAAAATAAGTTGATGATTAAAAATATCAAAAAGTATTTTAAATATTAGTTAAGAGTTAATATAATAGCAGAAATAAAATATAAATAATATATTTTTCAAGAGTTTAAATCAAAATTTTATAAATTATTAAGTATCCACGTTTAAAAGGAATATATTGGATAGTCAAAGTAAAATTTTCTAACCTATTGAAAATTGAACGTTATGCGGGCCTATTGTTTCAATTATTTCAATTCAGTCTTTCCAAATTATTTTTTCAATTAAAAATTACTAATGTAAAATATTTTTTACACTGATTATTAAAGACATGCACTCTTACAATCAGTATAGATACAAACGACCTAGAAAATACTAATTTTACATAAATGCCTAGATTGATATAAAAAATTTATTTTACATTTTCTTTTTAAAAAAGAGTTATTTTGTTGGTTATTACATTAACAAACATAATAAAAATCTTAGTTTACTTTGTTCAATGAGAAAGATTAATATGAAAAGATCTTTGTTTAAGGAGAAAGATTGATATTTAAAAGTTTTTTTTCTAAAGAGATTGTTGATTTTGTTACTAACTCAAAACTTATACAACATAAAAGTTTAAATAGTTTTAACATAATAAAACAACTAAAATAACTAGATTGTATATTAAAACTGCTGACATTTCAAACTATTATAAAGTGTTTGAAGAAATAATTCCATTCAATTGTTATTGTATAACTATCAATTTATAATAATTATATAATCAAATTCATATATTATTAACTTATATTATACAAATAATACATGTTATGTATACATGTGAATAAGAAGGTGTGTAATGAAGGAGATAGCACTACAAAAATAAAGAAGTTATTTAGTGATCGATTTTAACGATAAAAATAAGTTGGTCGTAGATTATGATTAAGATAGTGATTGGTTGACATTTTTTGCAAATTTGTAACTGAAACAAAGATGAAATAATTTGTTAGTGATATTAGTTTGTACAGTCGCTGAAATAGTAATAGAAAATAATGATAGTTATATGAAACCAAACAAAAATGATGTTGTCACAGAGCAAAATAGTAACCAAAATACAATTTCTTTTAGTGATCAATTTGGTTTCAATCACTGTTTAAATGGTGGATCTTTATATTCGAATTGGCAACTGAATTAAGGGATTTGGTTTAGTGACCAAAATAAGTTGGTTGTATGACTGAAAGAGCCATTAATTGACATTTGTCACAAATCTAGAACTGAAATAACGACGAAATAATTTGTTAAAAGTATTAGTGTGTATAGCGACAAAAGAATGGTACCAAGTAAAATTGTTTAATTGTTAAATCAATGACTATATGAAATAAAATAAAAGTGATACTGTTAACAGTCGAAATAGTGATCGGATACAATCTTACAATCGCAAAGTTACGATTATTGTAAAAAGTAGTTGCTAAATAGTTTATGACTAGGGTTTTCACTATCAGTGGTGTTTGGTTGCTATTTTAGTCACAAATAGATTTAGTGACATTTTTGTGGCAGCTAAAAGTAAATTTTTTTTGTGTAAGGAGGAGTTATAGTGACGTGATGCAAGGGAGGTAGAGGAATACAATGACAAGGCTTAAGTAGGTGCACACTGAATGAGGCTCACAATGCATGTAGGATGTTATGATGATGCATGGGATGTGAGTACGATTGGACTCACGTAGACAACATTGGATGTGGGAGCAATATGACTTTAGACAAAGAGAAAAAGCAAAACTAAAATGAGAATATGCTTTTAAAACACTTCACACGTTGATTCCCAATCTAACCTATGAAGATTGACTTTAAATCATGTACAATAGACCATGTGTTGTAGAGCTTAGTTAGACAGTCTAGTTAGACTGTCTGATGTGAAGGAGAAGAAGATCATATAGTAGGGACAATCTAATAGTGTTAAGATGAGTTAGACCATATAGTATTTGTTTATTGTAATTGTCTTAACGGTTTTCTATTACTCCTTAGTATAGGGTCTATATATAAAGGCCTTATGGGCTTAGATCAAACACATTGTATTATGAGTACACTTTATGTATAGACAGTCTGGAATTAAAAAGAAGTGTTTTCTTCAATCTTGTTCTTGTATTTCTTTCTTTGTTATAATTGACAAAATGACTACCAAGTTTGATATCGAGAAGTTTTCTGGGAAGAACGACTTTGGAATGTGGAGACTCAAGATAGAGGCCATCTTAATTTAACAAGGTTGTGTAGATGCTCTGAAGGTGAGTCAAATATGCCAGAATCTATGTCTTATAAGGAGAAGACTAACATGATCAACAAAGTTAGGAGCATAATAATTTTGTATCTTGGCGATAAGGCATTGAGAGAAGTCGCGAAGGAGAAGATTGTTGTGTCAATGAGGGTGAAACTTGAGTCATTATATATGATTAAGTCTTTAGCACATACTCTATTTGAAGCATCAACTGTATTCATTCAAAATGACCGACTCAAGAATGATGGTGGAGTAGTCAACGAATTTTAACAAGATTTTGAACGATCTATAAAACATTGCGGTGAAGTTAAAGGAAGAGGATAAGACTTTACTTCTTCTTAACACCTTACCTAAGATGTATGAACATTTTAAAGAGGCTTTGTTGTTCAAGAAGGAGTAGAGCATTACTTTGGACAAGGAGCAAACCTCAATAAGGACTAAGGAGCTTCAAAAGTTTTAAGAGTCTAAGGGAGAGGATAATGAATTAAGTCTGAATATTTCTATGTCAAAGGAAAAAAAGGAAAATGAGTTAAAGGAGAAAAAGAAGAAGCAATACTTACCAGACGATCTGGCAGAAGTTGAGTATTACGACTGCCACAAGAAAGGTCACTTCAAGATGAGGTGTCCATAGAAGAAAAGAAATGGGAAGGTAATAAAAACCCATTTTAAGAAGGAATATGCTAATATTGTGTTTGATAGTTGTCGCAACCGGGATCATGACGGGGCGATCAAAAATTTAATTTCTTTTTTTGAAAAATAATGGAGTCGCCACCATAATTTATTGAAGGAAAAACTATGGAAAACCAAAAAAAGTCAGATAAGGCAAGTTTGCAAAACCGGA
>Ga0099825_1002659_pt1 | contig 23822 bp, 6 predicted proteins | sample SiratroredBW_FD_76838 | JGI IMG/M metagenome (GOLD analysis project Ga0099825, IMG submission 76838) | Root nodule microbial communities of legume samples collected from California, USA - Siratro red BW | ecosystem: Host-associated > Plants > Roots > Nodule | place: USA: California | collected... | reverse complement strand
AAAATCTTAAATTTGGAATGTTTCATAAGAAAAAAAAAATTTGGACTTTAGTTTTATGGCAATAAAAGAAAAAAAAAAAAAAAACTCTTACAAGGAGGGAGTTTAGTAAGAGTAAAGGCATGCAATTAGAAATGCAAAAATTTTTATTTCAACCTCAAAAGAATAATTTTCTTCATTTTTTTCATTCCATTCTTCTTCGTCCTCTCAAAAAATTTAAAGTTGTCTTCTCCCCTTCCTTGTGATTCTCAATCTACAAGCTATCTATAAAGAAGACCTATAAAAAATGTGAAACCTTACTTTTAAGTTTGCCTAAGGTAATCTCCTTTTCCTTCATCTTTTCTTTAACTTCCATTTATTCTTCTTCTAGGAAGTGCATAATTATGAAGTTTTGAAAATTTTTTAAAAATTTAATTATGAATTTTTTGATGATTAGGACGGGGATCTTAAGGTGATTAGGGAATCTTTTTAGTGTTTTTAATTTTTCCTTTTCTTCAAATTCTATCTTCCTTGTGATATAAGACAAAGTCAAGCTAAAGGAAACTAGTTTTGTTTACGTCTCAATTTTAGTTATAATTGATAATCTAATGTTATGTTAAGTTTTAGATCCTCTCATAAATTAAATGAGAATCAAATTGGTGTTTTGTTAAATTGTTTGTGTTGAGAAAAACTTGTTAGTTAATTAATGCACTCAGGCCTAATTTTGATAATGTAGTAGACTTTGGTCCTAAATTGTATTCACGAGCTACAAAGATTAATATGATTTTAGACTTAATGACAATTGAGAATTGATATCAGTAATTTAAAATTTTGTTTTGTAATGTCTTAAGTTGGTGAAAATTTAGATCCTTATTGAGAGTTGTCTCTTTTATTCTTTTAGATTTTAGATGGGATAGCATAGTTGGTTGGTGATAGATTGTGTATGAAAAAATTATTCACTTTTCAAATATTGTTGTAAACTTAAGTCAAGTAAGATGTGAGATAAATGGAATTAGGAACCCTTGATCTCTTTACCAAATTTTAAGTTGCTAATATTTGCAACTCTCTCTTAAGTGATATTTAGATAGAGAGCTACTAAAAAATATCACTCAAGGATTATTGCTTAATTGAGGATTAACTTGATGAAAAATTGCTTAAGTTATGAAGTATTAGTTAAGTTATGAATGAAAATTGTTTAAAAAAGAAAATTCTCATTCAAGTTAGATTGTGGCAAAGAGTTTTCCTTATTTATATAAAAGAACGTTGCTCGAACACGGGATCTTGCTCAAGTAATATTTCATTATATATAAGAAAGTGTTTCAATATTTAAATTAAATTGAAAGGATTTTAAGGTGTATTTTACAAGTGTAATTCCTTATTTGACTTGATATGATTATTAATTGAAATTTTACCTTCTAAAATGTTGTTAACTTGTAAGTCTTTTATAACAAGAACGATGTACTGTTTCTTTTTAGTTCGAATTTTATTCCTAAGGAGAATTTTGTCAAGCAAGATTTCAACAAGACACGTTTTTTAATAAAGAAATTCATTTAAAACTAAGCATATTGGATATTTTAAACAATAATTTGAAAATAAATGACCAAATCGAATCAAAGTAATTCAATTAATCAACACGTTAAAAAATGAACAAATTATACGTCAAAGCTAAGTTATTTGACAAGTTTAAGCCAAATCAAAGAAATTCGACTTGAAGTTTATCAAATCGAAGATATTTAGTAAAACAATCACAATCGAGTTAAAATTATTCGGTCTTATGGCTAACATGATTACAATTGAGTTAAATTATTCGGTCTTATAGTTAACATGATTACATCTGAGTTAAGACTACTTGGTCCTATAGTTTGGCCAAACAAAGTGTGCAGAAACAAAGCTTTCATTACAAAAATACTAAATATTCAAGTACATAGCTTAAATACATAAATTTAGTCATAAACTAAGTGACCATCGATGATATTTTTCCCAAAATCAAAATTGATTTACATCTAAAGCAGGACCAAAATGCATTGATTGACACATGACCTTCTTAAACCCCTCGGTGTAACCTTGAAGGTCGGCCGTGACAAGCTTGACATTTTCAGGCTTAAATTTTGTTTTGCTATTTTGAATTTTCTCCATTCCCCTTGGAGAATAGAAACACGAGCCTCAACTTCTTTTAGTTTGCTTATAGCCTCCTCAACACCTTCTAAGCTTTTCTTGAGTAGCCCTACCTCGACTTCAACAGTCTTGATTCTACCTTAACCTTGAGAAATTTCTAGCGATTTTGAGGAAATATAGCAAACTTTAACTCAACATTTTCTTTCAATAAATCTTGATTTTTTTCACTCCAAATCAATTTTGACAATCATCTCGGCATTTTCAACAGTCACCTCTTTCCAATATTTAGATGATTGTCATACATCCCGTCAGCATTATTTTGACGAAATCAAGGCATCCTTCTAGATCAACTGTCTTCAAAAGTTTGACATCATAGGGGATAGGGAAGCCTGTGTTGCCTCTGACCCTAACTTGGTCAGTCTTCATGCTTATATGCCATAGGGAATTGGAGTTGGAGGGCATTATACATGATCTACTCAGATTAAGAGGCTTTCTTTTCCTTGAATTATCAACCTGGGCAAAGCAGGTCCCTCATGCCTGGGAGGTGGCGGAGGACGAGGTATATTAGGAGTAGCCTTAACTCTTGCAGCTTGATCGGATGTTTGAGTTGCTGCCTCGGCCAGCGAAAATGGTGGAGTTTTTTAAGGCATTAGTTGATGAAGTCTCGGCTTTTTTTTTTTTTCATTTTACTATTTTTTTTGGACGAATTTTGAAAGTTGATGAAATTACTTTTTTCTAGTGCAATAGCTCCATCCTTAGTACATATTTCTTGTAATCAAAATTTTTGTCCATGATATCTACACAACAAAGCAAAAGATAAAATTAGAAACCAATATAACATGACATTTAACTACAAAGTAAATGTTACCCCAAAACAAGGAAATAGGGTCTTCGACAGGGCGCACATTAAGGAGACCTTTATTACTTATGAGGTGAGAATTTTTTTGATAATTTCTATGTTTATTTTGTCCTCAATGGTAAAAAGGTACTTGATTATGATTTAAATTTATCAGGATTTTGTCAATACAAATAAAATTTGGGTGTATGATTTGAGTGAAAGAAAAGACTTTTTTTAAGGTCTTGGGACAAGCATTTCAACTTGAAAAACTTTTTTTTTTTAATTTTTGAAAGAATAAGTGTATATGGTGAAAAAAAAGAACCATATTGAGCTCCGTTCAATAAAATCGATCTTAGAATTGTTCTTTAGTGGTTAAAAAAATATATAAATTTATTTATAGCCAGATTTATATGAAGGTAATGAAAAAGTACTTGAAAGACTTTTAAAAATGTCCAACTATTTGAGTAAAATTGCTTGGACTCACATTCATGCTAATAAGCATTCTACTCTCAAAAGAGGATAACACAAACTTAAAAGACTTTTGAAGAAGAACTCATACAAGAAGGTAAAGTTCTCGTTGTTTGGTAAAAGTTTAATATAAATTATTACCAGTTATCACAAGCTTCCACCATGATAAACTCATCCATTAAATTAGAATACACGTTGAAAGAGGATACAAACTCCTCAACCGATTCTTTCGAGATGAACTCAGAGGGATAAGCGACAACTTCCCCAAGTATCCAGAAGTACTCTAGATTGATGATTTGAGGAAACTTATCTTTTCTTTTCCTCTTGGACAAATTTGGCTCTAAGGTTTCCAAAACCTCTTAGGAAGAAGCTTTACGTTTTTTTAATGGGACAATGATAGCTCTATTGCCCTCTAGTGCAATGGAAACAACCATAACAATAGTATTAATGGATGGAGAAAATAATTTCTTTATTGAAATGACCCTCAATAGAGAATAAATCAGTTCGAATCAAAGAAGGTTCATTTTTTATGGAAATAACCACTCTGCTTACTAGAAAATTACCTCCATTGAATCATAAAAAGAAGAAGAAGAATGAATCATAAAAAGAAGAAGAAAAAAGTACTTAGACGAAAGGAAAACAAGGCAAAAAGAAAAAAACAAACTAAATGCTTCTACTGACCAAAAGCACCAACAAAGTAAGTAAAGGATTTTGATATTTATAAAGCAAATGGTAGGTGAAGCGTTTTAAAAAAAAAATCATATTTTTTTAAGCATGAAAAATCACAACTCTTAAATGTTGGGTCGTATCGTAAGACAACATGACAAGTTGAATAAAATGTCAGTCACCCAAATAATGTAACACCTCAAAATAATTGAAAATCATTATTAATTACGAAAATTCCTCATTTATGTTTATGGAGATTTGTACAATTTTAAAATATATTACAATAAATAAATTAGACTTTATAAATGATCTCAAAATTAGACTCAAAACTAGTCCTAAAATTATCTAAACTTATTTTCCAAGCTCCAATGGCAATAAACTCCAAGCTAAATGATTTCAAACTAAAATTTGATCATCCTTCACATATGATTCTTGAATTTAGAAGGCTTATATACCACTCAATATCAAAGTTTAAGGAATTAACATTACTTACTCTTAAAGAATCACGGTTAAAACTACATACAAAACGCAATTAATTTGAAAACTCTTCTACAAATTATCCATTCAAAATTTAATAACCATTCAAAAGAAAATTCAGCTTAACCAAAACTTGATTTTTTCAAAATTTCTCTCAATCGACCTCCAACAATTCCATTCAGCTTCTATAGGAACAAAATGATTTATATTTTTTTGTAACAATATATATTATTTTATAAGTGATTACAGAAAAATTTTGCTATATACTTGTCATTTTACTTTTTAATGTTCTGATACTGATTTTTTAACAAGTATTCTTAAAGTATTCGTTAACAAAGCTCTTAATTCTTCCTTTCCCGTAAGTCATGTTTTTGGCACTAATTGTGATCTTTGCTTTTTATGCTTTTATGAAGTAACAGTCAAAATCTCACTTTTCTCGTAACTACAACTTTTCTCGTAACTACCTAAAGATGATCCACAAACACAATGATAATAACAGGTACACACAAAAAAAAAAAATGAATTTATAAAATATTTAAGTCATTTGCATTAGTGATACAAGACTCGGTCCTTAACTAAAGTATTGTATTTTAGTTTTATGAATAAAAAATTAGAAGAGAAACTATCAGTCAAATGTTTTGATGAAATTAATTATGAACTGTTTATAAATTATCTTTATTAAGAAGATTGTTAAAAAAATATTAGACTGTGGCATGAATTAACCAATTATAAATCCAACGAGCCCCACTCCTCACTGGTTGTTTAGGAAAATGTGATTATAAAACGAATTAACAAATTCATTGGCTGGTCAAATTGTATTCTGTAAAATCAAAAGAAAAAAAAAATTCAATAGAATCTGGTAAACAACTTTAGAAAGATTTTATTTCATTGTTAGCTGTCACCAACTATCATACATTGACTTCAAATCCACAAGACTCGTGGATTCATTTGAATGAGCTTTAGAGTGTTTATTAAGGAAAAATGGTTTTAATAAAATTGTATGATCAAAACATCTTCTAAGACTTTTATTTTTTACAATTAGTTGGAGATTATACCTAAGATACAATACATTTAGTATAATGAAATCATAGTACATAAATAAATGAAAATCTTTTATTTGTTAATTTTATAATATGGAATTAAATTTAAAATTCATTTTCTAAAATAATTGACCTATCATATAATTATCTATTAAACTTGGTCTAAATTTTGTTTTAGAATCTCATTTTATGAAGTTAATTTAAATTTAAAATTCATTTTCTAAACAATGAATATCTTTTTTTCTTTTCCATTCTTAACAAATCAAAAAAGGTTGTTTCTCAATATGGACTCTGTGGGCTAGACTTTATAATACCAGCAACTGCTAATGTGCCCTTCATTCCTGGTAAAACTAAATAAATAGTAAAACTAAAAATGCTAATTAAACAAAATTTATTTAAAATAAGGTATTTTCATTTTGCTCCATATAAAATTTTACGTACACTTAACAATACAATTATTGTTGTTAACTTTGTTTGATGTCAAAAATTTTGTGAACACATGTAGTCCTAAAAAAAATTGCAATTTTTTTTTTTCATTTAGGTTCTGAAATTGTTTTGGTTCCAACTTCCAAAGACTAAACCAATAAAATGACAATTTTATAAAGACTAAAAATACTTAAAAAAAAATCAATTTAACCGCAAGAACAACATTGTTATTACTCGTAAAATTTTATAAAGATTATACGTGTTATTTTATGGGAAACAAAAAAACATATTAAACCGTCTTCAATTTGGTATCTTCTAACCAGCTATCAAACAATTTGTTTTCACCTATTCTTTCAGGCATTTAAGCTCTTTTTTTCATAAGAACAGAACTAATTCAGTGTCAGGTTCTGTAACAGGGAAAATCATTTACTATAGTTCAACATTATAGATAAACATGAAAAGAAATGTTCAGAGAGGTATTCGAAAGGAACTGTTAATCAAAATACTCTTTTCATTATATAGTTAAGAAAGAAAGAAATAATGCAGAAAGCCAAATATGATCACATATATATAGCACAGATGTCACTTCTTCCCATCCACAAAAGAATGCAAGGCAATTGAAAGGAGCTGTTCAAATTTTGTCAGAGTTTAAGGATTCTCAACATCATATTCTGCAATTAAACATAAAAATAAGTATACATCAAAAAATAGTTTCCAGAGATGATCAGAAGGCCTAGATACCTCAACTGAAACATGGCAATCTTACATTGTTACTGACCATCAAGACAAATTAGACACTAGTCCTCTTCTTTTGACTTTGACAGTTCTGCCTTTCTTGGAGATATGGTGTTGAATTAGCTTTTAATTTTACAGTCACATTCTTCAAGATCTTCACATGTAACTAATGTTTCAAAGCTACTAGCACTACCTGTTTCTCTTCCTCATTCAGAATCTGTTATGAGGAAGTTTCCAGGTTCAAGCCTACCAGCAAATGTATGCATGAAAAAATATGCCATCACCAAAAACACTGGACTAAGAAAAGTTTTACTTAATTCTGAAGAGAGCACTGACAAGATTCAAGTTAAACTACAACTCAGCCACCATATCAAATGCTCCATTTTTTCCCCCATCTTCTCCTTGGAGAGAAAAAAAAAAAAAGGAGAGAAGGGGTACCAAGTTACAATGCCAGAACTTTGTTATCGTACACTGACATTGACATTCACATCCAATGGAGAAAAAGCATTCCCTCTATATGATTCAGAATCAGCATTTGACACTTCCAAGTTGCCATCAGATAAGCTTCCACCAGTGGACATACCATTCCCTGAATTAGCCTTGACCCCATGAAACGAATCTCCATTAACCAGCGCTTGAAGCATCTGGGGAGGTGGAGGAACACTCACCTCAACCAACCCCTCCAACATCTTCACCACCATCCCCATAGTAGGCCTCATTGCCTCATCATCTTGAATGCACCAAACTGCCACCAAAGCAACCCTCCTAGCCTCCTCAGTATTATACACATTACCAAGTCTCTTATCCATCACTTCCCCCACATTTCCCTCTATTATCTTCTGCGCCGCCCAAGGTGGGAAGAACCACTTCCCTCCACTTTCTGCTCCACCCTCTCCACCTCCGCTGCCCGACGGCACCGCCTCCACATTCCTCCGACCGCCGATCAGCTCCAGCATCGTCATTCCATAGCTGTAAACATCTGCCTTGGTTGTAATTGCCACACCAGAAATCCACTCCGGTGCAACATACCCCCACGTTCCCCTCATAGTCGCCAACACCCTACTGAAGTCCCTCCCAATGAGCTTTGCCAACCCAAAATCAGAAACCTTGGCAATGAAATCACCATCCAGAAGAATGTTCTCTGGCTTGATATCACAATGTATGATGCAACACCTACATTCTTCATGCAAATAAGCAATCCCCTTAGCAGTGCCAACAGCCACCCTGAACCTAACATCCCAACTCAGACTAGGCCCTTCCTTCCTCAGATAAACACTAAGAGCACCATTCTGCATATACTCATAAACCAAAAGCCTGTGAGAATTCTCAGAGCAAAACCCTCTGAGCCTCACAAGATTCACGTGTTGAATATTCCCAATTGTGGAGACCTCAGCCCTGAACTCCTTCTCCCCACTCCCTGGCCTCTCCAACCTCTTCACAGCCACAACTGAAGCATCACTCAACTCCCCCTGAAACACAGTCCCAAACCCTCCATGCCCCACCTTCTCCGAAAACCCCCGAGTCGCCAACTGAAGTTCCTTGTAAGAAAACACCCGCAAATTCAACACAGGCACAAACCCATCCTCCTCCTCCAACCCCTTTCTTCCAGCCCTCTTCTTCACCATCACCATCAGTGTCACCACCGCCACCCCCAAAACCGCCACCGACCCAATAACAACCCCACTCAAAACCTTCCTGTCAAACCCCTTCCTCCCAGATCCCCCTCCCGGAACCCTAACATACAAAACCCCACCCTCACCATCGACGGTTAAATTCTGAAAATCCGAAAGCGACCCATAATAATTCTTGCACAACCCACTCTCCTTGTCGAAACTCAACCCAACGCACCCACAATTACCCAAACACTCGCGCTCGCAAAAGCTTCTAGATTTCCCCTTAACCAGACTCACATTCCCAAATCCAAACTTCACAGCACCAAGATCTTTAAACCCATCACCTCCATCACACCCCGCATCCACACGGCGACAACCTTGAGAGTAATCACCAGAACCCCACCCATGGTCATCCAAAGGCTCAAACCCATTCACACACTCACACAATTTGGAATCTTCCCCGGTGCAAACCCCGAATCCCCCGCAGAGTCCCTGAACCTCGCACACATTCTCCGGCTTGAACCAAAAAATCTCCCAGGACCCCGCCTGGCTGCTCCACGCGTACTGCTTCACCTGCCCGAAGGGCTCCACGCGGAACATCGTCGGCGGCCGGAAGCCCGTATCGATGGCGCGTTCGGAGAAGCCGAAGGCCGCGGCGGGGGAGAACGGCGCGGCGAAGTGGAAGGCGTAGAGGTAGGGGACGGACATCTCGGGGACGTTGAGAAATCTCCCATTGCTCCAGTTCCCGGTGGACCAGTACGAAACGGTGTCGTTGAAGACGAGCTCGAACTCACCGTAGAAGGATGGTTTCAATCGAAGGGTGTAAAGCCCCGGGGAGGGGTCCGTGTCCGTGCGCCAAGAGGTGAGGGAGTTGAAGCGCGTGAGGTTCATGCCGGGGAGCCACGTGTCAGAGGGGGAATCGAAGCTCTGCCACGAAACGACGCCGTCGGAAGTGAGGAGGACGAGGTTTCCGGATTCCAGAAGCTTGAGGGTGAGATTGGTGGTGGTGTTGGCGGCGGCGGCGGCGGTCCAGAGAGTGGTGTTGAAGTGGGTTAGGAGTAACTGCCCGGTTGGGGTTAGTTGAAGGGATGAAGCGGCTTGGGAGGGGGAGGGGTGGAGGCGGTTGGCGACCCAGACGGTGTTGGGGTTGGGGAAACTGGTGCGGCGGATAGCGAGGTAGAATTTGGGCGGGCCTGGGCCCGGGATGAAATTGAAGAAGCCAAGTTGGAAAGTGTTGTTGGGGCTTTGCAGAGTGTTGTTGCCTTGGAGAATGATGGTGGCGGCGGAGGAGGAACGGTTGTGAATGAGAATGAAGAGAAGAAAGGAGAGGAACATTGTCTTTGGTTTGTTATGTTAAGGAAGTGGAATTGCATGTAGAAGAAGATGAAGATGAAGAAGAAGAAAGAGTGTTCGGAGTTACACTGTGTTTATATCTGTGTTCGTGTTCTCCCATGTCAGTTTCTAAACTCTCCACCTTTGGTCGCTGTTTTGTTTTTTAAATGTCCAAATTATCCTTTTTCCTTTTTTTTTTTTCATTCTTTCTCTCTCTCTATGCTCTGTCGTCAATTCTTTTCAGATTTTATGCTTTCTTATGTGATGTCATCACACTTCCACCTATTAAATAATAAGAAAATTATGATAAATAATTTCTAAATAATAATAGTTAAGTGATGAAATGAAAAAATATATGTTTTTGGAAACAGAGACAAACATTTCCATATTGGAATTCTTCTCATATATTGAAGGAATGAAAACAACATGATGTCTAAAAAAGAAACATAATGTCATCGTGATTCATAGGAATATTCAAACTATTCCTTTTGCTCCAATTGATAACTCATCAATTTTTTATTAACAATTTAGCTGTTTTTTTTTTTTGTGTAACACTTTACCTTATTAGGATGGTTAGTAATAATTAATATCTTGATATGATATGATATGATATCTGTTTTAGTTTAACATGTAATAATTATGCTTTCTGATTTTTTAAAGCCACACCTTTAGCTGATTGAGGAATAATAATTTGAAATGATTCAAACTCTTTATAGTGTTGAAAGATAATTTTACCTCTAAAATAACCAATAGTTTGGTGACACAGCATTAAGAAAGGTTCTATTGCTCAGTACATAGGCTCAAAAGGGTATTTTTTTTGTATATATAAATAAGATACTTTCTATCAGTGGAAGATTAAAGATATATTTCTGAATATTATTTTGTAAGAATTTTTAAGGAGAAAGCTATTTATAAATTTAATTTAATTTATGAAAAAGTTTCTACACATTAACTTGTACTCAAGTTAATTTTATTTTTTATCCAAATTTATTTAATGATATAAAACATAGTTTTTTATTTTTAATATTTTTATATTCTGTTAAACCATCACCGATAAATTTGAAGGATTTGATTATTATAACTCGTTTCAAACATACTACTGAGCAATATTTCACTAGTTAAATTATCATTATGTGAGTTTTATAATTGTTTTGTACTCTGTCCTTTTATTAAATGTGTAATGATGTTGACATTTCATTAAAAAAAGTTAAATTGTGTTAACCTTGTTTTGCTTTTTTTTAATGACGTATTGGCATGTTAGAAATTCAATGGAGAGATCAAATATGTAAATTTGATAACATAACGGTAAAAATATATGAAAAGTTAAGTAATAAAATTTATAAAATAATAATAATAATAAAGTAATAAAATTTACATTTTATATACTTTATTATGAAATGTTTCATTTCAAAGTTAATTTGTTAATTCAAGAAAGTTACATGTACTTGAATATTGATTTAGATAATGATCTTTCGCCTCTATTGTCAAACGAATTGAAAAGTTGAATTATGCATTATATTTGTTTATTTGTTGATTATAACATTAATCTAGATGGAAGAAAACTCATTTTATATAGATATATATTTATATTTTGATTATATATGTATAGGGAAATTGAAAGTGAAAGATCAAGGGTAATTTGGTAAAAGACAAAATGGAGAGTGAAAGGGTGGTGGCAGACAAATGCTCTGAAGTCCACTCATCAAGTTATCTGTTTTCAACTAAGGAGATGGGAAAAAAATTAGAAAAAAAAAAGGCTTTTTGAGGAAAAAAAAGTAATATTTCTTTAATCAAGTGAAATATCTTGTCCCATTTATTTATAGGTAAAAAAAAAAGAATAAAAATCAAAACAAAACGCAGAGATAAAGGGACCATTAAAAAATGGGAAGAAATTGAGAAGCATGTTAGACCCAACCAAACCAAAAACTTGTTATTCTTACACAGAAACGCGTAAATCACTGCGCCGTGCAACTTTCGGAAAAAAACCACATTTTATTTTAATTTATTTTTCAGACATTATTAAAATTAATTAAATAAACCTGAGCATACACTAATTAACCATTTTTAGTAGTAAATGTGAAGTTTGTAAAAATCCAGATAAATTCCAAGCCCCAGAAAAGTAATTAATTTGTGTAGAATATGACACTGTGTTAGAGTTGGAGCTTGAAAGAACCCCACAAAGTGACCTTGTAGCTTCTGGACTTTTTCAAATATGAAATATTGTCGGTTCACTATTATGCAATTTTTCAGTTTAGAAAATCAAATATCTTTTTATTTTAGTTTAAATTTTTTATCCATTAGTTCAATTTAATTATGGGTTTTACAAAAGATAATTATAATATTTATTTTCCTAAAATTAATTTTGTTTACAATTTCCACAAGGTGTAAGTTTTAGGCACCAAAGTCCAACTTCACCAACCACTCTAGGAGGCCCATTGGCAGATTGTAGGTTTTTTTGGTAAAGGAATCAATCAATTCAGGTTTTGACTTATGACTATATATTTTGTGTGTCAGCCCCACATTACCTACGAAGTCAGTGAAAGGCTTTTATTAGGAAACGACTTTGAATTTTAATTTTTTTTTCTTATTTAAGTGTCTAAGATAAGTTGGGTATTTTTAATTAAGTTTTCTATTTTTAATTAAATTTTTATCAGATGATTTTATTATTTTGACTACTCAAAATTTTTACATTTTTTAATTTATTTTTATTATTTGAATGAGGTGAATGTAATCTTATTTTCATGTATTAAAAAATGTAAAGTTTTATAACCAATATAAAATAATATTATAGTAAATAAAAAATAACAAATATTTTCTATTATTTTTACTTAAGATATGTTGGATACTAATAAATTATTAATAGTTATTAATTATTATAAGAAAGATATGAAAGAGCCTAACAACTAACAACTACATTATCCAACATGATTTTATTAGAAACAATAAAAGTCATTTCATTTTTCATTAACAATATTCTTATTTCATACTAATTCACAAAATCTTACGTTTCTTTAAGATAATAATACTTATCCATAAGTAAAGAAGACACCAGTCACATCAACACCCAATTAATTAGAGTACTCAATCAAAGAATAATAAAGACTTAATTGAAGATATTAAGATTTATAAGATTCTTTTAATATTTTATTAAGAAAAATGGTTCTAATGATAATAGGCCCTCAAAGAAGAAAAATTACTGTTATTGGGCATGCTTATCAATCAATTCAAAAAATTCTATGATCAAAACATCATCATGAGGTTTATTTTTCACAATCACTACCTCTTTTGTCTCTTCCCTTTTCATTCTTGACAAATCAAAACAAGTTACGACACCCCATGTTTGGTTTAGTCTTTTTTAACAAGAGTACTTTTTCAATTTAAAAAATGTAAAATCTTACAATATTTAACTAAATCAAGCACCCTGACATTTATTACTTCAATGATGGATCATCTGGTACTGCCATTATCCATTACACTTGGGTTCAGAACAATTATCTTGCATCATGTGTTATGATTGCCAATAAATGTAGAAAGAGTAGGGAAGTTCACAGTACTAAACAATCCATGGAAGAAAAAGTCTATAAACAATCAATCCATGACAAGGAAGTTAAGAGGGGGGTCTTTAAAGGGAAAGGTTGAAGGACTTTGATTTGGTACAATCAATATTTGAGTTGGGAAAGTAGGGTAGGGTGACATTAATGGTGCCATTGAAAATTTTGAACAGATTGTGCTGTTTGTTTAATATAGACCAAGCCAACTAGAATGTTTAATATAGCTATAGCTTACTCTTTACAGCACCTCACTTCCAGCAAAGGCAAAACAACAAATGGAGATCACTATCAAACAGAAAAGTAGCAGAATCAACATTTGTTAACCATGTTCACAAATTACCCTTTTTTTTTGCCACCCTCAGAAGAGTTTTCAATTTAAAACAAAAGGGGTTCAGTGTGTACAACAAAAGATGGGATTCCCAACATTCACCACAATATGTACATTGAGAAAGTGCTAAAATGTAAGGCAGACTTTATTTACAAGACTAATATGCATTTTTTTTTTTCTCTCACAAAGAAAATGACATAGAAAAACAAATAAATATTGAGAAATTGGTAGAAGAATATGGAGAGAGTGGAGCAAAGCAACATCCATTCTGTGAACATGAATTTCTTCATCTTGAGAAAAGCCTTCATCTGTTCACTGGTAATAGGTAATTGCACTAAAACAAAGACCTTTTAAATGCTCTAGGAATTGAAAATGAATTTGTATTATCTTCTAACCAGCTATCAAACAGTGAGTTTCATCTATCTTTCAGGCATTTATAAGAAGCTCTTTTTTTTAAGCAGCAGGACTAGTTCAGTGTCTGGTCAAATATCATCTCCTGTAGCATAGAGGGAAAATTATTTTACTATAGCTCAGCATAAGAGATAAACAAGATAAAAAAAAGGCTGAGAAAGAGGGTATTAACTGTCAACAATAACCAATAATAGACATTCGAAAGAAACTTTTACTAAAAATGGCACAAAAAAAATCATCTTTTCATTACATAGTTAAGGAATTAATGCAGAAAGCCAAACCTGATCACATATAGGACAGAAGTCACTTCTTTCCATCCACTCAAGAATGCAAGACAAGTGAAACTGGTGTTCACATTTTGTCAGAGTTTTTGGATTCTCAACATCATATTCTGCATGAAAAATAAAAGTAAATACATCAAGCAATAGTTTCCGGAGATAATCAGAAGGCCTAAATACCTCAACTGAAACATGGAAAATCTGACATTGTTGAAGTTTAACAGATGATCTTACTGACCATCAAGACAAATTGGACAGTCGTCCTCTTCTTCTGTCACTAATGCATGAAATTCCTTTAATTTTGACAGTTCTCCCTTGCTTGGAGATATAGGTGTTGAAAGAGCTTTAGCTTTGCAGTCAGATTCTTCAAGATCTTCACATGTAATTAATGTCTCAAAGCTAGTAGCACTAACTGTTTCTCTGCCTGATTCAGATTCTGATGATGCTGGACCTCCCAGGACCATATCATATGGTAGAGGAGCAGGTGGTGGCTGGTATGTATCAGGGGAAGAAGTTTCCAGGTTCAAGCCTACCAGCAATCCAGTAGTGAGTGAAGTATTTGTACCATCATTAGATGTTGCAGACTCATGCTCTTCTAGAGTTGGAGGGCACTGAAAGCAAGAGTATTTTAGTTATCACATCATGTGTTCATGAAAAAACATACCATCACTAAAAACACTGGACTAGGAAACACTGAAAACATTCAAGTTAAACTACAACTCAGACACCACCTTCTCATCTGACCCTCCATGGTTTCGTTTCACTTTCTTGCTGTTAATCTGTGTAAGAAATAAAATAAAAACACAACTGGTACAAAGTTCATAGATTATCTGGAATTAACTTTGATGCATGTCTATATTTAAAGAAGTAATAATAATCATAACCCTTACAACCCCCCTGATGTACCAGAGCTAAATGTATGATTTCTATTGGTAAAAAGGTAAAATATTATTTATCATCGGTATTTACCGAACAATTTTTTGTTCAGGATTTGATAGCTAACTTGCATTTACATCATGTGAAAATCTTTTTATCTGCAGCAACTGCATTTCATAAACGTTACATAGTGCATGAAAATGATGTTCAGTTTGAAATTGCATAGACATTACAACAATAAAACGACATAGTGATTTTTAACAGCAAGTTGAGTTGAAATGGTTTGACCCTTCAACAACGAGTAACTCACTGAAAAAATACTGACAAAAATTATTACAAGCATAAATTGAGGGAAGCTGTTTGAATTAAAAATTGCAAGGGAAATGAGGAGCAATAGAGTAACTTGATTGATATTACACTTCAATTCTGACATGCATTTGTTGAAGAGGGCAACTTACTAGAATAAACCACAAACTGAATGAATTTCCAATATTCAATCTTTTCATAATGAAATCTAAACATGTTTTTTATGGACCATTTTTTTCTGAGTTTGAAAGATGGGGAACTAAGCAGGTAAGAGAGGGTAGAAGATTACTGACATAGTAATACACTGGTGTCCCATGCAGGTGAGTTTTCCTGGCAGAACAACAGCAACCTCCCATTTTTCAGCTGTCATTTTCTGTCAGACAACCAAACCTACCACCTACTGACACTCTCATTCTCTTCTGGTTTTTTGAGGGATCGAAAGAGGATCAAAGGCCAACACTTTATGCTTCCATTCTGCAACCACAAGTAAAAAGAGTGTACATAAAAACATATATCACATTAGAAACCAACTTATATGGCATGAAATCAATGCCAACTTAAAATAAGCAAAGACCACAAAGTGAAACAATCAATTTACACAGCTGGAACAGCCAAGTCCTTCATTTTGAGCAATAAATAACATAATATCAAGTTGCATGTAGTCTCAGTACTGCTGCAAAAAAGTTGAAAATGACACACCCTAATTCATGATCACCCCAGTTACATATTCCTAAATCAGCACTCAAACTTCAAAAAGAGACAAACTTTCCATTCATGAAACCAATCCATTCAATCAATAACAACATGGCAGCAAACAAACAACGAAGTCAGATTCATCCGCCGCCACCACAAAACAGAGCAAACACCCTGACCCAGAACAGAATAATACCACAAAAACCAAGAAAAGGGTTGAACAGAAAGATCCATTTGAATCAAAATCCATGGCATAAACCCTAAAGTGTGAGGTGGAAAAAGTACACAGCTTTCTAGTTAATTTTTGGAGGGCATAAAGAAAAGTACCTTAATTGGAAGGGAGGGTGGGAAATTGGTTCCACCAAAAGGGATAGAGAGGGATTGAGAAATTGGGAAGTTGGATTATTGTTATGTGTGCATTGTTTGATAGGCATAGCATTAGCATCTGCATAGGTAAGTTGTTTTAGTACTTAGTTTTGATTTGATGTTACTGTGTTGTGTTGGTGGGGTTGTCCGTGCACAGCTCCACTCGTTTGTGTGTCATAAGGAGCTTTGTCGTGGCTTTGGATTTGGATTTGCAAGTGTACAATACAACTCCATTGCCAAAGTCAACTCCATTATTTCAGCAACAAATTTATTGCATATTTAATGTAACACTCCCTTCTAAGACTCTCAGACATTTAATATGAAGGTTGTAGTGTTTCAAAATACTAAATGTGTACGTGTATATTTGCATTCATTCGTAGAATCTAACTACTTTTATTATATCTCTGTTACTGACTTCCAGATTCAACTTCTTGACTTGTGTACCTTTATTTGTTTACCTGAGATACGATCATGATAGTTTTCAAACGTAACAAACAAAAAAAGTGTAGTATAAATAAGTAACAAGACAACATTTTACACAAATAGCTCAGTGCATTTTAACGTATCTTAATCTATTCTTATTTAGATTGATTATTAATAAAACAAGAAATAAGGAAATACCGGATAAAGTAAGAATTTATATTTATTATATACAATTACAAATTAAAAATTCTATCACAACATCACATTATTATCCTATTGAATATTTGAAATACTAATGACCTAAACATCTAATAATTTCGTTTGAACAAAATTATTTTACTTTAACAACTTGTAAAAGAAATATTAAATATGTATGATTAAAATCTCTTCACTCAAGTTATTGAGAGTGGGTTAATATACTTAAACACCTTATCAATGCTTAAGTGATAAATTTAGATAAAACATAAATTATTCTTATATCCCTCTTTGCTGAAGTTACAACATGTTACTCAAATAATATTTAGTTGTAAAATCTTAAAAAAAAAAAAAACAAAACCAAAAACTCATCCAAAACTCTTAAGATTTCATCACTTAAATGATTAATTATCACTTGAATTAGGAATTTCGAGACAATTATTACCTCTTTCTTACCTTAATTGATAAAAGTTATCACTAAAACATTAATTAGTTATTTAAATAATAATCCTACATGTTCAAAGTTTAAACTCTCTTTTAAACATTGTTTAAGCTACAATTTGACTTTCAAACTGAGATATGTAGAAAAAAATAATTTATATATAAATCATAAATTCACTCAAAACCAAATTCAACCATTCAAACAAGTCCAAAACACAATTTTATCTTTCTCTATTAACTGTGATCTAATCACCTTCTTATTCAAATCTTCACATTTTTTATTCTCTCTAATAAAACATAAAAATTTCAAATAATTATCACAATTAGTACTTCCTATTTTATTTAATATATCATATTCTATTTGCAAAATGAAAAATACCCTCCCAAAATTCTATCTTGCAAACTATTCCAATGAAGACTTTTACTTTAACTTCCATCATATATGTTATATGCATATCCATTATATTTTGGCTTCTCTAAATAATATCATATATGTTATATGCATATCCATTAGATTTTGGCTTCTCTAAATAATAAGTAAATATGATAAAGAATTTGTTTATCTTCAGGTCATAGAGTTGTCTTAAAAACTCTTTCAACTTATATAATCCCTTATCAACTAGGTCAAGATATAAATAAATTTTTAAATTTTATTTTTTTAAAATAAATATCTCTACCGCTACATGCTATTTTGTTAAACTTACAGGAAATTACACTTAGTTATTAAACACATACTCACCTACGTTAAGTTTTAATAAAATAACAATCACAACTTATTTTTAATTTTTAAAATACATCTATCTCCTTTACGCATTTTAATAAAATGACATTGATGTAAAACTAATAATTGCTTATTTTACTTTATTTAAAAATAAATTATTGACCAAAACTCAAATAAAAATTAAAGCTTGGAATATAAAAATAAATATTTTTTTATTAAAAATAGTTTAGTTATTATATATTAAAAAATATAAAAATTTATATTATCACCCAATTATAAATTATTTTGTAAAATTAAAAAACATTTGTTTGAGAAAAATTATTTCAATATAAAAGTAAATAGCTAAAAAATGTATGATTAAATTTATTAACTATTTCAATATGTTGTAAAATGAGGCAAGTATAAATATAAGTAAAATAATGAGTATGTGTATTATTTTATTAATAACATAATGGACGGAATATTTATTTTAAAATTAGAAAAATATTAATATAATTTTAAGAAGCCTTGGAAAAGTTGAATGTAATTTTTTCATAAATAAATTTTTGAATTTTTATTTACAGAAACTTTCTATTTTTATATTTTTCTATTTTAATTTTTAATTAAACTTTAGTTAGTATGAGATTTTTAAATAAGATAAAAAAATGAGTGATATGTTATTAAAAATATAAAATATATATTATTTTATTATTATTTAAATCATATAAGAGGTTTTAAAAATAGAAAATGTGTGATTTTTATTTTAAAGTTAAAAAACCATAAGTATCATTTAGCATAATTTTAAAGAAAATACGTTTATTTTTTTTTATAAATTTAAGTCTAGATTATTATTTACTATAATAAACAATTAATGAATAGATACACTTTTGTAAGGGCTCATGTATACATTTTTTTTATGGTTTTACTCTTAAAACCTAGAAGAATTAATAAAGATAATACACTTCTTTAATTACTTTATTTTGTGTATGTACATTCTTTTCCTATTTTTTTCTTTAAAACTGTGATAATTGTTTTTAAAATTAAACTGTATTAAAAATAATCTATAAAATTAAACTCTTATTTTATTTAACAATATGTATACATATTTGTTTTTTAAAAAATAAAATTTAGACAAATAAAAAAAACATAAATAGTTATTATATATATTATTACAATTTTTAATTTTTATATTTTAGTAATCACTTTTTTATTGTAATAATAGTTATATAAAAAACTTAATTATGTTTAATGTATTTTATCACCATTAAAATGTGTACATATACACCTTCTCCTATGGTTTACAGTAACAAAAATCTAACTAAATATGTAACGGTTATAAGCATTTTTATCTCACCAGAATTCACTTTGACAGAGACTAAAAATGTTGTTTGATTAAGATTACATTGTGATGTTCGAATCCAAACTCCAAATTTGGATAAAATGAAACAAAATCATGGCATTAACAGTTAAAACTGAGTCAAATCTTTAACATGACAAGTCTTACTGTAACTGTGTTTAGCCTCTCATCTCATGCTTTGCAAATTCCATTTCAAAAAGCAGCTTCGTTTCCCTCCAAACGCTTATTCATTTGCCACTCAATGCACCCATTCATGGATCACACGCAGAGCTTCTGTGCCATTTCCTGATAAAACCCACTTCAGAGACCCTCGCACTGTTCATTTATTTTGTGCTAATGCCCTCAAAGTCTCCGCCAAATGGGCCCTTCTTCCTGAAGGAAAACAGTTGCATGCCCATTTGATAAAGTTTGGATTTTGCCATGTTCTGTCCCTGCAAAATCAGATTTTGAGTGTTTATCTTAAGTGTAAGGAAACTAAAGATGCACAGAAACTGTTTGAGGAATTGCCTGTGAGAAATGTGGTCTCGTGGAACATTCTGATTCGGGGCTTTCTTGGATGTGGCAGTGCAATTGAAAATGACTTGAATCCACAGCTCTGTTTTTCTTATTTTAAAAGGATGCTGTTGGAAATGGTGGTTCCGGACGGTACCACTTTGAATGGTCTCATTGGTGTTTGTGCAAAGTTTCATGATATTGACGTGGGTCTCCAGTTGCATTGTTTTGCAGTGAAACTGAGACTTGATTTGGATTGTTTTGTTGGAAGCGTTCTTGTTGATTTATATGCTAAATGTGACTTGGTTAAGAATGCAAGGATGGTTTTTCATGTTGTTCCTCAAAGAGATTTGGTTATGTGGAATGTGATGATTTCTTGCTATGCCTTGAATCGTTCACCGGAAGAGGCTCTGGGAATGTTCAACTTGATGCGATCAGAGGGTGCAAATGGAGACGAGTTCACTTTTAGCAGTGTGCTTAGTGTATGTGATACTTTGGAATGTTATGGTTTTGGAAGGAAGCTTCATGGTCATATTCTGAAACAGTCATTTGATTCAGATGTGTTAGTAGCTAGTGCACTGATTAACATGTATGCGAAAAATGAAAATATAAGTGACGCACACAAACTATTTGATAGAATGGTGATTAGAAATGTTGTGGCTTGGAACACCATTATCGTTGGGTCTGGGAATTGTGGAGAAGGGAATGAGGTTATGAAGCTTCTCAGAGAGATGCTTCACGAAGGGGTTCCCCCTGATGAACTAACTATTTCCAGCACTATTAGCTCATGTGGCTATGCTTGTGCCATCACTGAAACAATGATAGTGCATGCTTTTGCAGTTAAATCATCATTTCAAGAATTTGTATCTGTTGCTAATTCTCTGATCAGTGCGTACTCCAAGTGTGGTAGCATAACTAATGCATGTAAATGCTTCAGATTAACTGCAGAACCTGATCTTGTTACGTGGACTTCATTGATAAATGCATTTGCATTCCATGGTCTTGCCAAAAAAGCAACTGAAACATTTGAGAAGATGCTATCTTGTGGAGTGATTCCTGATCGAATTTCTTTTCTTGGTGTTCTCTCAGCTTGTTCCCATTCAGGGCTTGTGGCTAAGGGACTTCACTACTTTAACATGATGACCAGAGTGTATCATATTGTTCCTGACTCAGAGCATTATACCTGCCTTGTTGACCTTCTTGGAAGATATGGTCTTATAAATGAGGCTTTTGAATTCTTAAGGTCACTGCCAATGGAAACTGAATCACACACATTAGGAGCATTTATTGGATCCTGCAATGTCCATGCAAATATAGGACTGGCTAAATGGGCTGCAGAAAAGCTCTTCATGATAGAACCAGAGAAGAGTGTAAACTATGCAGTCATGTCTAACATTTATGCTTCCCATAGACATTGGTGTGATGTAGAAAGAGTTCGTGGAATGATGGGGAACAAGGGTGATGCAAGAGTCCCTGGTTGCAGCTGGATAGAAATTGGTAACCAAGTTCATTCGTTTGTATCCAATGATAAGACACACCCTAAAGCTTTAGAAATGTATGCTACATTGAAAATGCTACTTCGGCCAATGAAGGAAAAATGTGGTATGAATTTGTGAAGGATGCATCAGTCTATGATCTACTTAATGTGTACTTGGATTATCCAATGGGACAAATACATGAAATTGGTTAGGTGCTTTTGGTGTTATTCTCTGATTAAAATTGAAGTTTTATTTTGATAATCTGTGTAACAATATAATAAATTATATTAAGTATTAGTATAGGTTATTGAAATCAAACTTCAACTTCCATTGGAGAACACAAATTTAGTTTAGTTATTGACTTTGTATACTGACGAACTAATGAGAATCTTTCGTTTAGTCCGTTAGATTGGATCGTTCACTGGGATATTAAAAGGGATTTCTTTTTGCACCTCCACAATTTCGTTCTGCATTCCATAAACATGACTCTTTATTCTTCTTCTAATAATACATAGATTTTGATATATTATTTTTTCAAATATATTTTTAAATATTCAAACAAAAATTCTTTCGTAATGTATATTTGAAAACTATGGGTGTAGAAAGAAATTAATTATTAATGTCATTTACTTAAATTTTCGTTGATGACGTTTTAATTTACAAAAATATTATATGATCACTTATGACAATTTCAACGTGTATTTTGGGAGCTCAACATTATGTAATAAGTTGAAACTTAGTATTCGTCAGGTTTGAATGTGTTATCGAATAAAATAATCATGAAGTCAACCCGCAATATCCGCATAAAGTTTATATCTTTTGAAATTTCTTCATTCTGCTTGAAAAGAAAAATCTTTTGTCAATTTTTTATCATTTACAAATTTTCTTTACATTTGATAACTAAACAAGTCTTTATAATGTCTAGTATTTTTAATCCACTTAAAACATTGATTAGTGATTTCAAAGTTTCAATATATTTTAAATGCATGAGAATGTAATTGCTTTCAAATTTTTCAAATATTTTACTTGAATGAACCAATTCAAATTCCTTGTGTTTCAAGTTCTTTATTTAGTGAAGTTTTTAATTTTCATAATACAAATTTCATTTTAGGTATTATTTGGAAAAAAACCATTTTAGTATTTTCTGAGATCTCTTCATTTTGCTTGAAAAGAAAAACCTCATAGAATTCTCAACATTTTAAAAATTGAACTCCATTAAATACGAAATTATCAATTATAAAATGTTGATATCTAAATTCATGAACATTCCCTTAAAAAAAATAGAATGCTGTGGTTAAAATTATTATTATCTATAAGCATTATGTTCATTACATGTATAGATAAAAAAAAATATAAATTCATTGAATGTTTATTGTGATGTGATGAGCAATTATTTTCCAGAACAAGAAAAAAAGTAGTGGGCATATACATTTAATTCATGGCCCATAAAGAACTAAGTTAGGTCATAAAATTACCCACCTGTAATTAAATTGAATTAATCTGACTCATACATTGAATAATAGATTAGGATATTCTAAATTGACAACTTAAGTCTAATCACATGCTTTGAAAATGGATTTTTCCTTAAGATTATCGTATAAAGTTGAGTTGAAGTTTGTAACTATGACAAAATTGTATCACATTCGAAATTGATTTGAAATTGGGATTTCTACATTGTGAGAAGTCAACAACCAACAAAGACCAAGAAAATTAGATGTTAACCACCTTCAAATTCAATAGAGCTGTAATATTGCAAACTCCTTGTTTATTTTGTATACATAATCAGTAATTTATTTATTGTTTTTCAAAAATTAATGGATCGTTTCACTGATATTTAGTAATTAAAATTAATTAAACTATTTTTCATAATAAAATCTTAAATTTATTTTAAAAACTTTTAACATGGTTAACTTGGTATAGAGAATGATTTGATCAACTTAATTTTACTTGGTATATAGAATACTGACTCAACTTTAATTATCATATGACATTAGTTAGGACATCACACCACATTCATAATTTTTTAATTAATCTCAATCTAAATATTTTAAGTTAGACTTGTATCGAAGAATTTTTTATTCAATTCTAGTTTGATTTTTTTTTTTTTTTTTTTTTTTTAATTTTAATTTTTTATTTTTTTTTGTTTTATTTTTTTTTTTTTTAATTTTTTTTTTATAATTTAAATTATATTTTTTTTTTATTAATTTATTTTAAATTTTATTATTTTTTTTGTTGTATTTT
>Ga0099825_1002656_pt1 | contig 23826 bp, 8 predicted proteins | sample SiratroredBW_FD_76838 | JGI IMG/M metagenome (GOLD analysis project Ga0099825, IMG submission 76838) | Root nodule microbial communities of legume samples collected from California, USA - Siratro red BW | ecosystem: Host-associated > Plants > Roots > Nodule | place: USA: California | collected... | reverse complement strand
TTAAAAAAAAAAAATAAATAAAAAAAATAAATATATATATATATATATATATATATATATATATATATATATATATATATATATATATATATATATATATTAATTTGAAAGAACAATTTTTATTAAATTTATAAAAATAATGCTAGTAATTAAAATGTTATTTAGATCCGTTCTCATTAAATAAGGTGTTGAGTTTGAACATTTTGAATAAAAACGGTGACCGAAAAAAAAAAATATAACTAAAGTGATCATTCAAATTTTTAGTTTACACAAAATTCATAAATAGTGACGGAAAATTTGTGAATATTAGGTAATTAAAATACTTTAAACTCTTCATATTGTAATAGAAAATTCTTACATATTCGGAACTGAATTCAATAGAAAGGAAATGCATGAATTGTGGCCGCAATTTGAGGTGTTTGTTGAGAAGCTGAGGACATAAACAGCTAACATGATTGGCCATAGATAATGAAAAATGTCACACCTTTCAAACTACCTTTTCTCTTCATTCAATAATCAATATCTTAATACCATCCAAACTTTGGAAGTGGAGTTCATCACTTGTGCACCTACCATGAACCCACAAACATACCCTTCAACAAATAATATAACTATATATATTCTCATACTATATATTATATTCATGTCCTTCCCTGTTTTCTTGGCACTAAATCATATATTAATTAGCATATTTGCTTAAGTTAATTAAGATTGGTAGTGGTCAAGGTTTGAAGTTGTAGTCATGATTAGGGTTTGTCATTTTCCTTTATATATGTATATATTAAAGGAAACCATAGATAAATGAATTGATGTGGTTCCAACTGCGGTTGTGTTATTGCACCAACAAATTAACATTCTAAAAAATATTGATTTAGGGACCGAATTTTTTGGTAGATTTTTCTAAAAAATTCAAATTAATAGAGACCAAATGGAGTAGTGACTAAGGTCAACAAGAAACATCAACATGAATGTTGACTCGAAAATTAACACTAAATTTAATTGTTGAAATGAAATATGAATGGAATGTGTTGGTCTCTACGTGTCTTTTAGGTTTTGACATAAATGTTGCAGCAAAAGAAGGGAAATATTAATTCAATGGTAATAACTTCGAATGAGTCAAGAGATAGAGACAGTGTTAGAGAATTTTGTATGGACAAAAGCTAATTTGTCAACATTATATTTTTAATTAAAAATTAATTATTTTATTAAAACTTATTTATTTTCACTTGGCATAATTTCTAATTCTAATTTTCTTACCATTAATTAATGCTATTTTTCTAAAGAAGAGGCTTTGTGCATTTGAGAAACCATCCATATTTGGTCTCATATTTTTTTATTGTAAAATGTGTATAAATTAATAAAAAAATGAAAAAAGAAGATACCAAATTTAGGCGTTGATGAGGGAAATTGAACATGTGGAGCCATAATTGGAGAAGCACGGAGTTAGCTCAGGTAACTGCAAAGATCTCATGCATGGCCACGTGCCATCACGTGTCTCTCCAAATACCAAATCGTATTAATTAATTAAACAACTAACTAATTAATTAATTCACTGTGTTATTACCTATGTAATCATGAATTCTGATTTTTGATAATGTTGCATTGATGAACCAACCACGCATAACATTGTTTACCTGAATTGCCAATTGGATGTCACTGTGCTTACCATTACTTCAACATATATATAAATTTAAATTTCTTAACAATATCTTCTTAATAATCTTTTTTGCTTACTTTTACACAATATATGTAATTACGATATGTTACCTAAAAGATGTCATATTTCCTTATGACTTGCAATTAATTTTAATAATTTAAATTAGTTATGTCAAATCTTAATAATCTTTCTCGTATCTTCCTTTACTCTTCTTTGTTTTTCTCTTTAGATTTTGTTTTTTATGAAGGAAGTCAGTTCTTGAATTTTGATGGTGTATATTGAACGTCGAAATGTTTGATATCATTTTATTAATAGATACAAGTATAAGATGTACGAAGAATTATTTATTACAAATGAATAATTTAAAATTGTCTTAACAAGATTAACCTTTGCGGGAATCTTCTAAAATATATATCAATATATTGTTTTTGTCTGTCTGTTTAACCTTCCTTTTCTACATTATCTTTACTTCTCTCTAGATTAATAACTTCCACAGCTTAAAAACAAAATTATAAACAATAAAAAACTGTAACTAAAAATAACAATGACATAATTCTCATTGCCAAAATCACCATGTAAATCATCAATTTAAGCATGAACCATGCAACTTTGTTACACTCTTCTCCCCAACACCTTCACCAATTACAGCAAACTTTTCAAACCCTAGTCAATTCTCAATCTTCGTAACCCCAACCAAAGTTTTTCCTCAGTAAATTTTAAATTATAAAATTTACTATTTTATTACATATATTAATTTAAAATAGGAAAAAAAATAAAAAAGACCCTTTAGTTTCCAATATAATACCCTTATATTTTTTGTTATCCATAATTAATATTGTAAGGAATATGCATAAAAAATAATTAATATTACATTGAAAAGATAAAATGGAGATTTTTATACGACACTTATTACGGGTTAGAAAGAGTAAAATTTTAAATGTTCTTAATTTTTAAATATAGCTATCTCTTTTTTGCAAAATTATTGTTATACTTTAATTAATATATCGTGCCTATACTCATCAGTGAGATTATTAAATGTGTTAGTTAATGTATCTATGTCCCGTTATTATGACTTCTTCTAGTCTTCGTTGGATAAAATAAGAGCAATATAATTGAAGAAAGATGATATCATATTTATTGAAAAGAGAAAAAAACATTTAAATCAATTAATAAAAGCATCTAAATGCAACCAACTCCCAACGCTGGTCACCACCATTTCCGCAACTCCCACCCACCTCTGCAATGCAAATTACTGATACACTTTATCTGAAATATTTTTCAATAATTTCTTAACTACTCATATATTTAATTCTATCTATGAATACAAAAAATTATAAAATGGTTTTACTACTAGTTTAGAGAATCATTAGAAAATTATAAAAAAATATAATTATTTAAACACAATTGATTGCTTAACCAGTGCATATCCATATACGGATACACCCCATGCCCTGAAAGTTATTCTAATTTCTAATTTAGTATGATGGCTTAGGTAAAGAGGTTAATGATGTACTTATGTTAATCTTATCTTTTGTAAGAAAAGATATGTTTATGTCCCAAGCTTCGTGCCAAAAAGTAAAGTCGTGATATCAAACGTAAATCTACATTTTTAGGTCAATTATAAGACTTCTCATATTTAAATCTTAATGTGTTTCTTTTAATTCAACAAATTGATGTAAGGGATATTCCATAACATCGCATAACTGCACAGGGGAAAAATAAAACTATATGGTGTGAGTAAAATCTAAATGATTACGTATTATTCTTAAAGATACATTAAAATTTGTCGTGTAAGCGTGTTCAATTGCGTAAATTTCCTAGTTCCATTACGGACATCATTCTTCTTTGTCAACATCTTGTGTATGCTACTCCATACATACAATTATTACTTATTTGGTACTCAATGATTTAGCTATTTACAATTAAATTGGAGCCTCTAACAAATGTTCTTCCCCTTTAAATATAATGAAGTTAATTAACCGAAGTTCATGGATGCTAATTATATTTTGAAACGGAATGCTGGGTTTTTACTTCTAAAATACCAGCTAATTTGCTCAGTGATTTTGCGAGTCAGAAGCCAAATTTAACAATTATCAATACATTATCTGTTATATACTTACCAATAAATCATGGTTATGAGTTTGATGATTGGTCTATTCATCATAATGAGAGTATTTTGTTAGTTATGTTGGAAACTCGATCGATCATAGTAAGGTACAAGCATTTGGGGTACCTATATATTTAGAAGAAGAGTATGAATTTCGATTACATTGTGAGTTGTACGCAACCTTTGGTCCCTCTGTATATATAAAAACGCTTTCTTTCTTTACTTTTCTCCCTCCATTTACGCCACTTGGCCCACCCCTTCTGTGAATTTTAGCTCCAAATCTAAAAGCAATTCCATTTCTTCTTCTTCATCTTCTGTTCAACCAATTTGAATATCCACACAACACAAAGGTAGTTCATCTTTTGTTGTCTTTTTTCACTTCTTTAAGTAACATGTAATGTGTAACTAAAACAAGTGAAGGATGTTTTTTGTTTTGTTGCAGGCAAAGGAAGAGGTGGAGATGTTTTGGGGGGCTTTGTAGTGATCATGGGTTGTGCGAGTTCAAAGCAAAAGCGATGTCGGCGTTGCAATGCTCCTTATTCTCCTGCTCCCAGAAGCTATTCAATGCATGTTCATCATCCACCTCAGACACAGGGTGATAGCTACCATGTTGTGGCACTCACTTCCACAACATTGGGCACTCTCAAACTCAATTCTCCTGCTTCAACTCACAGTTTTGCTGGGAATTGCAACCACGATTTCGGGCTTTCCAATGGTAAGGTTGGTAATGGCGAAAGTTTCAGGTTTGATAGTGAAGGCTTTGTCCGAAGGTTGGAGGAGAAAGAGAAGATTGAGGTAGTGGAGAAAGAGAAAAGAAAAGAGTTTTCAATGGGGCTGATTGAGGCCAAGACTTGGTCTAGCATGATTGAACAGAAGTTGCCGAAAGTTTTTCCCAAGACCCCAATTAGAACACCACCGGGTGAGCCTGAGACAATCAACACATGGGAACTCATGGAAGGCCTTGAAGACACCACCCCTTTGCGGTCTCCGAGTCACTACCGGAGCTTCTCCTTTGATGTCAATGGTGATGACGTTGGTGTTGGTGATGTTGATCCACCCAAAATGAGTGTTGCTGCTTCTCCAAAACCCATGTGGCTTCTGATGACTGAGGAGGAATCAGAACTCAATCCTGCAATCTCAGATTTTGACCCTGAAATGATTTCCTCGTTCAGGAAGTCCTTGCAGCAACTCTCTCCAGATAGTCCTTTCCACCTTCGACCGGCACCGAGTGATGAAGATATTCAAGGGACTACAAAGTGGTCCCAGTTTGAGGAAAATAAAACGAAAAGTGATGATGTTGATGATGTTTTTCTGGATGATTTTAAGGTTGGCGATCCATGTGGGAAGGATAAGGTGGTCTTGTACTTCACTAGCTTGCGCGGCGTGAGAAAGACTTATGAGGATTGTTGCCAAGTGAAATTGATTCTGAAGGGATTAGGAGTGAGGGTGGATGAGAGGGATGTGTCTATGCACTCAGGGTTCAAGGAGGAGCTTAAAGAGTTACTGGGTGATGGGTATGGTGGTTTAGGATTGCCAAGGGTGTTTGTTGGGAGGAATTACATTGGTGGAGTTGAGGAAATTCAGAGGCTGCATGAGGATGGGAAGCTTGAGAAGCTTTTGGGTTATTGTGAGAAGATTGAGGACAGTGTTGGATGTGATGGAGGGGGAGTGTGTGAGGCTTGTGGGGATATAAGGTTTGTTCCTTGTGAAACCTGTTCTGGAAGTTGTAAAATTTACTATGAAGGTGATGAAAATGAAGAAGATTATGTTGATGGTGAGGTGGGGGAGTACGGATTCCAGCGTTGCCCTGATTGCAATGAAAATGGACTAATTCGTTGCCCCATGTGTTGCTGTTAGTTCCCAATTCCGGGTGATACTTACAAGAGGTACTGAAACAAAATTTTTGAGTTTTATTCTTCAGGGCATTTTGTATTTTGTGAAATTTTGTTGTACAGTAGTGTCTTTTATGTGTTGGATACTAATGGGGGGTGAATAATGTGTTCACATCACTCCCTCTTCATAATCAGTTTAGTTTGCTACATAGTGTATACTTTTCATTTTCCCTTTTGTATACCATTGCCTTTCTTGCAAAATCAAGAAGAAATGCAAAAGAGAATTATAAAGTTATCTGTTATCGTTTGCATTCTTTCACTTCATGAGTTGTCTTCATTACAAATTTGAAGATGTAATGTTTGAAAGTTATGAGGCTTTGAAGCTTTTCAAGCCTAGAGTTGAACCAATTGCACTTGAGGGTATGGGGTTTATGAGCTCAATGCAGTTGTCATGCTTGGCATCTTTTTGCTATCAAATGTTGACCACTTCACGAGTTATGAACGTCGATGGCTAGCACATCTTTTCTAGTCCCTCATTTTATATTGGGCTACAATTGATTGGTTACTGGTAAATGAACCGTGACCAATTTTTCAAAATTTCAAGTAATCTATTCATTCTCTGCATTAATGGCTTACTTTTATATTTGTTTTGAACTGATCGTTTTCTAAAGCATTCTTGCACATTTTAGTGGGAGCATAAAATATCATGTTAGGAGGACATAGTATAGGTCAACTTTGGAAAGAGGCTTGTGATTGAGTCAAATCATGTTTCTCTTGATGGCAAAGCACTATCTTTACATGTGAACTTATCACAACCTAGTAGACGATTTCTTTTAAAACCTACATAACAGTTGAAAATATAAAGTTTCTTTGAAATTAAAGAAGTTTCAGAAGCAACAGACAGGTATAAATCAGAGGTTTGTTTTTTTGGCTTTCAAGAATATTCCTAGAAGAGACTAATCTATCAAATTACCATCAAACACCAAAGATAAATACTTTTCTTAAAGGGTTTTTTTTTTCATACACGTATAAATTTTAACTTCACTTTAATGTAAAGGATTTAAGACCATTGCTTTGAATTTTGATAATCTTGCAAGAAAATGACACTGCATGGTTCAGATGGTCCAAAACTTACAAGACACCAAGTTTGACTTGAGGTTGCATCACAGCATATCTCCAAAGAAGCTGTGGAAAATTGAAAAAGGGCATTTAGACTTTTTCTTGGTTGATCATTAGGGGGCTTGCAATATTTAAGCCACCCTATTATGTGAAATAATTACTATAATCCATAGATTCACGATTAGAAATCCATATGGTGCCATTTACAAAAGAATGCACCACTAGGAACGCCAAAATCATACAAAAGATCTGTTCCAAAGAAGCAAGACATTTTTTTCCCATACCTACTTATGTCCTTTTTAATCATCTTCATATATGCAATCAATGGCCATAGATGCAAGAAAATCCCGATAAGCTACACGTCCCTTGCCGTCCAATCAAGATCACAACACATTTAGGTAAGAGGTAGATGACAACTACAGTGCTGAAATTGTTGTAAATGCCGATGGCTTATTTATGTGGAGAGCAATGTTAGCTGTAGAATACACAAATTATAACATTATTTTTCTTATGATTTCATAAAAATCACCTAACATTGTCAGTGACCCTTACAGATACAAACAGTTTTGATTTAACAGGGATCAATGCATCGTCACAAAAAGGTGTAGTACTAGATTGGCTTGAAAATAATTACTTGGTGACTTTATCTTCATAATATGACTGTTAATCCATAGAAAAACTCGCTTAACTTTTAGAGAGAGTAAAGTTATATATATCTTATAGCCAACATAATATGAGGGGAAAAAGTTTACACTAATATCATTACTAAAGAAAAGAGTCCATGTATGAACAAAGAAACCAACCACTACCCGACTTTGATGGTATATAAAGTATTGCAACTGGCACATTGTCGTAGGAATACAAAAGGAGGAGACACACTTTGACAGTACCCATTCACCAAACCAAGCCCACAAGCCAACCCCTCATGGATACATAAGATATGTAATCAATGTGTACTTTTAACAAAAAATGAAAAGAATGGATAAATGTGGTTACATTTTCCTATTGACACGGTATGAGGACCAACAAGAAATAGTACATTTAAATAATTGAGATCAATGCATGTAAGTTATTATTATTGGACCAAAGGAAGTGGACTACGCAAAACAGTGGTTGAGTCGTATAGAGAATGATAAATTGTTTGCAATGTATGCTGGCTAAGATGCCTTTAAAAACATAACAATGAAGTTGGCAGGGAATCAATCACAGCATACAAATACTACAAAGTAGTTCACATGTTGTAATGTAAATTGTTGGTTACTTGTGTTTTGAAAGCAACAACCGTGGGTTGAAGACAACGTGAAAAGAGCGTTGATGCAACAAATCTTCTGACACCTTAATTATTTTTATGGTGAAAGCCAAGCAATGTCTATTTTGCATCTTTCCTGCACAGCATTTGGCTAAGTGATTTCTCTATGAACAATCCAGTATCTGGTTGGAAGTGCCTTCTTTATTACAGTAATCCTTTTCTTTTTCTGATTAACTTCTTGAGTTCTTTTTTTTTTTATGTATAAAAAATGTGGTAGAACAAGAAAGACACATTCAATAATACCAAACATAGTGTTTATAACCTGTTTGAACCGCTAACAGAAGCTCATTGTTAGGCATCACTCAGATCACTGTTTACATGTGCACATAGATAGGAATTAAGGGATGGTTGAGACTTACCTTGTTATTTAACATCTCTAGTATAAATAGAAAAATTTTTGAAATCATTCATTACCTTTTATCTATAATCTATGATCATATTAAATGGGTGTGACTTGCATCTCCAAAATCACATGCATGTAGTTTCTAAGCTCTAGGAAAACTCTCCCTAAAAAGCGTTAGCATTAGCTATTTAAGAGAGCTTTTAAAAAAAATAATATTTCCACCCAAATTAATCCATCTAAAGCATTCCCTTCATATAAGTTTAGGCACATTGATATGAAAGTAGGCAATAAGAAAATTGGTAGTTACAATTTAAAACTGTACCATATTGTGATATTTTATAAACGGTACACATATAAGTGGCTGCTTACCATGGATTCTCAAAAACTACTGATATGAACATTTGCACCAGATGAGGAGCCACACATGCAAGGAAAGTTCATGTCTTATAATACAGTATCAACAAACAAATGATGTTATTTGTATGTGTCCAAGAACTCAACATATTAGGCAGCAGTTTTTGTTTGGAGTTTCATTTCTTTTCACTCTGACCCAAATCAGCAGCTGCTTTGGCTGCACGTGTCAACATATCTGAAACCCAAAGGGCACCTTTGGCAAAGTAGCTACTGTTGGCTATAGCATTTCCAGCTGCCATAGCAGCTTTACCGGTAACTGATGCCACAACTATAGCTGTTGTCCCTGTCACTGTTGCAGCTGATTTGGTGAAGTCCGTAACATGATACTTCTCATCCACAGATTTAAAAGTTTCAATGCCTGAATTAATGGTATCAGTCAACCCAATTTTATTGCTGAGTTCAGCAACCTTTGATGATGCTGTAGATGACACATTATGAGATTCATCAAAAGCTTTTGCCATGACAAATGCATCTTTGCCCAACACATATCCCTTAGCCACCATTGTTTTGACAACTACCTGAGCCAGAGTTAGTGCTTCTCCTGGGGAAGAAACAAACTTATCCATGCGATCATCCTGTCAATGAAAACTACCGTTAACTTAATCAATTCTTGACCTCAAACAGCAACTACATAAGCCACTTTTTACACTTTATGGAGGTGGATTGCTGTGAAGTTTTAGGATAAGTTGGGTTTTTCTACCAGATTCTTTTACAACTTTCTTTTAATGCTAAATTAAGGTAATATGTAAAACTACCAACAGCAAGAAGTGATAAAATCAAGATAGAAATTCGTAAGTCAACTTCATAGTTCATTAAACTTGCCTCACTAAACTCATGGATTTACCAAATTCTACAGTCCATGAACTGAAATAGATGATCATACCATCAACTAAGTTACTCCTAAGGATGAGAAGGAAATAAATGAAAGAACATAGTGCTTGACATCTATCCTAATCAAAATATGTTAGAAGCACTATATTGTTTAGTGCATGAAAGGCAAGCCAGAAATTTCCAGGTTGAGTAGTACTGAGACATTCTCGTGGATTTGAGTTGCATTTATATCTTTCGCTATTTTTTTAATCGCTCTTTATTTTCCATGGAGATAATTATAGGTGTGAAAAAACCTCTAGAACTTCTTCTTTCAGCTTGGTCTAACGAAAAGAAACAGGTCATTCTGAGGATTTGAGGCATACTTGTGAGGTTGCAATACTGTATTCAGGCTTTGATACATGACTGCCCCAATTATCATAGCCATTTACGTAAGCTTCATAGCGTGAAATGAATATACATTGGTCCAATATCATTGATCCCTGAAACAACATTGAACCAAATATGCAAGTTAATATGAACAATATTCAAGTGAGAACAAATGGACAATGCCACATCACTGAAAAATTAATTTCTGGAACATCAGAAGATGAATTTGATTTAAAAGAGGTTCAAGAAATACAGTATTTCAGTAACAAATTTTCTCTAATGCAATGGAATTAAAATTTCATATATAATTATTTTTATCATCCTTTCTTGAACTGTGTTAAGAAAGGACATGATGCACTAATGGTTCTCATCATTATCTACATTCTGAACTTGAATACATCTAGAAACAAAATACAACCATTTTCCCTATCAGATGATTAAAGGAAAACGTATTTCAAATTCATCTTGCACTTCATGAGGAAAGCAATACACCATCGTCTATTAAACACTATGAAGCATAAACATTATTGACAAGGACACGGAGCAATGGGGGACAATCCAAATTATAAAAGTTTTACGGCATGAACTCAACCTTTGTGTGTGTGTGTTATATAGATTACATATCTAAAGCATAACTGTGAGAAACAAATAAAGGAACTTGTTGTACGTTATCTGAATCCATGATATCCTACAAGAAGAGGGCAAGGAAGTAAGAGAATAAGCAACTTACACTTAGCAATAGTGCAGTTTCCAGGGCATAAGCATCCCGATAAGTCACATATGCAGTAGATGCATTTTCACCACATCTGTATGAAAAAACTAATGTTCATATTGTTTCCAAGAAATCTTGATATTGTAACTACAAAGTCGCCTAATAATGCTATCATTTAGGCCCTGCAACTTGCAAGTATAAAATCTTTCTGCATAACCATACTGTGAAATATTCGACCAAGTATGCTAATTGTTATCGATTGATTAGAAAAAAAATAAAAAAATACTCCACAATAACATTGTAGAAGGGAAATAGATAGCTCCTATAAATTTACTGAACAATAAGTAATGTAAAAGCTGTGGTAAATTGTATCCAATTCATAGTCGAAACCAGGAACTTCGTTTTAAAAACAGGATAACTACATGCAAAAAGTTCAATCTAATTTATTTCCAGATAAAGAACAGAACTGTTTAACTAGAAGACATTATATAAAGGAAGTTGAAATAAACTGGAAATCTGGAATCTATCAGATATGAAGTTATTATGGACACAGAATACACACTCAAACCAACAGATTTTTTAATTTCCTTCAATGACCTAAGTCAGAGAATCATATGTAACACACTGATCAAGACTTGATTTTCTACATCTGTCACATTGTCTTATGACCTGTCACAAATATTTCTCATTGCTGCTGGGAAGGATTAGATAGTAGTATTGGTGAAGCACAATGACCAAAAGGAAAATGAAGATTCTGATTTTTTTGGCCATGTCATTATGTTTGTAGTCCACCATGCTATTCGAAGTGAGGGGCTCGTAGTTCATAACATCTATCCTATCAAAAGATTCAATTTTGATACACTGAAATTTACCAGAAAAAAGTAACATTACCTTATTATTTCAACATGCTCAATTGGACCACAATAAGCAAAAAAATTGTGAACATCATTCTCTGTTGCTCTTGGAGATAAGTTTGTAACTAGAGCAGTGTAACCGTCGGTATACATACTTGTCAAGTGACTCAAACTCAAAAGGCAAAAACTAGGAGCAGGTTCAACAAATCTGCAGAAAGTAACCCAAGTAAGAAAATTGACTGACAACTTTAAAGAGGAAAAGATGTAAGGATTATTCATGTAACTTAAGAAACTGGCAGTGGGAATAGGCCAGCCTTTCATTTTTTTCTCTCCATTAACAAGGCCACGGATTGGTAGAACAAACAATGAAGACAAGCAAAACTACACTAAATGATAGAAAACATTATCTATAATTCAGTAGCATTCGCTTCATCCTCAAGATATTGTAAATTCCAAAATCTTTGGTGGTCCCAACAGATATCAGCCTTAATTTTAACACACAGAACTATGCCACAGATAACATGACTATCATTTCAATTGTTTTATTTATTATTTTAGAACACAAATGAGAATTGTCCGTCAAGTAAAGACATAACTTTTTCACACTCAAGCAACCAATGCAAACGAATCCAACTCAAGCAAATTCTATGATGTTAAACTGGATTTGGAATCACCCCCAGCAAAACTGACAGCATCCATAAAAACCATTGAAAAAAAAAAACTGATTTGATCCACAAAAGGGACAGTACAATAAACTAAAACGAAACAATAGAAAAAACACAACATCCATATGGGAAAACAAAATTAGTTGAAGAGAACTATAAACCAAATACCAGAAAGAGATTGAAACTGGTTAGATGTTTTACCAGACAGTTCTTGTCGGCGAACTGAAGCAGAGGAAAGTTTAGATAGAGAGAGAGGAGAATGTGTCAGCAGATAATGAATCCAAAGTGGAATTGTTTGGTTTTGTGATTGGAGCAATGGAAAATGATAATTTTGTGGAATCTCACGCGCCTGAAGTTTGTCTTGTGTAGCATTCTGGTTGGTCGATTATACATGCAATAAAGTACGTGCATAAGTCCACCAATTTATTACTAATTGAATACCTTAAATTATTGGTGAAAATAATTCATTAATAAATTTCTAAGAATATTTCATAACAAAATTAGTAAAAGGGTAACTAGAATTTTCTAATTCAGATGGCGCGTGACATTTGTTGCTGCCTTAAGAGCGTGAGCGATAAAGTTTGTGCCGTTGATTATTCATGATTCATTATTATTGTGAGGTTCAATTGGTGGGGTATAGGGTTGGTGGCAAAGATTAGTGCAAAAGTGAGGTGGGTAATAAAACGGCAGCTTTATGCTGCGTTTCATTTTGGGAGTTAGCTTCATTTAATGTAAAAGTTATGCCTTTTCATCCAAAAAGATATAACCCTTTCTTCGTTTCGAATTTATTTTACAATTTTTTAAACGAGTTCCATCTATGATTTTGTAGTTTTAATAAATTATAAAAAAATATATTAAGAGAAATATGGCATTAGCATTAATAAAAAATTATCTTGTTAACCCTGCTCAAAATATTTTTTACTTATAATCACTATTTCTATAATTGAGTTACAAGTGTGTACGTAAAATTTACTACAAAGAATATATATCAATTTAAATATTCTCTATTAATATCGACAAATTCAGATAATATTCGCAGCTACATCTTAATTTCAATTTCAAGTATGGTTTAGGGTGTAATTAATTTTTTTCCTTAGAAGTTTCCGGTATAATTCACTCAAACCACCGTAAACACCAACCCAACCACACAACATTTTTGGGTTATTCACTCCATTTCTGGACTCAAACTTTAAACTTTTATTTGGGCCGTGTGATAACACATCTTTGACTACTTCTTCCTGCACCTCCAAACCTTTCTTTAGGTACCTCCAAAATTCAAAAATATTTTAAATGTATTTTTGTGAAATTTCAGTTTTATTCTTATGGAGGCGGCTAGGTATGGTTAGATAGAAGGTGGAGAGTTCCAAATTTGGAGGACAGTCCCGAAACACATTTTATACGAAAAAATAATTTATCCCTAAATCATAAACCGAACGAAATCTCTCAAATATTTTATAAATCCTTCTATACATGCGTATCTTAAATAATTATTAAATATGTTGTTATTGATGAAACCGGCCGAAAAAATACAAAACGAAATGCTGAAGCTACTTGAAGATGGTGCCGCAGAAAAGTAAAATGAGTAGAGGTGAGTAGAGGGATTTAAGGATATTTCGGTCTTTGCAGTATTTCACAATATTATTTTAAAGACATTTTTTACATGTTAACAAAATTTGGAGGTACCCAACAAATGACTCGAGAGGTGGAGGAAGAAGAAGTCCACATCTTTGGTTCACTATAATTATTTGCTCCAAATATTTTAATGGACTAAAACGTAAAGATAATTATTATTTGCAGTTTCTTATTTCACTAATAAATCTTCATTATATATATATATATATATATATATATATATTAAATATTGTTTTCGGAAAATATTTTTATAATGCTTAATATATTTCACAAAATTATTATAAGAATGTTTTTGAAATTTTAGCATTTTGAAAAATGTTTTTAAAAAACATATTTCAAATAAGAGTAAATATTGAAATTGGTCGTTAGAGAATGAGTGTATTAACTGATAAATTCCTAATAAATTTTTTCTCTTTCGAGTGTATTAACTATATTTATGAGAAATTTGTCTATTTAATAAGTATTTTATATTGATAATGTCTTTTAATAGTTTATAATATGGTTGTAAATCTCATTTTACATGTTAATTTGTAAGGTTGAATTAGATTTAAATTCTACTTTTTGATATAGTATCAGAGTTTATCTTAGTACGGTTATTGAGTCATCCGCTATTGGACTATCTTTAAATAATATAATCTTAATACGAGTTGAACAATTTCGACGTGTCTCATATTAATTAGAAATGAGACTTTTCAATAATTTTTAATATAGATACAAATTTCACTTTATAAACTGATTTATAAGGTTTAGTTAAACTTAAATTCTAATTTATATGAGATAATAAATATCTAAATTTTTCAACTTAATCAAATATAAAAAAATCAACATATAAATATTTATGCAAAACTGCTTGTTGCGTAGAGCAACTTGATTTGATTTTATATTTAATCAATATATAATTTAGTGTAAGTGATTTGAACGAGAGGGTGAAGAAGAAGAAACGAAGAAATGTTTGATAGGGTGATAGGGTTATGATTGAACCACATCGAAGTTGGAGCCATGGTGCAGTGCATGACAATGACAGAGACTGTGTGTCTTGTTTTGTTGAGAAGGAGATAAAGAAAGATGATCCCTTGCAATGCCCTACGGTCTCTTCATTTACTCACTCTGACACTCTGACACTCTCACACACACTCACTTACACTTGTATCTTTGTCTGTACCCTCTCTTAAATTACCACTGTGCTATCACACGCACTCATACACCCATCATTTTCTTAAATTACCTTCTTTGGAAATCTATACTAGACCCTATAAACACCTATATTACATCCAAAATGCCCAAAATCAAATATCAACTTACTAAAATCTTCTCTTATTATTTTCTATTTCATGTAATTGATGCGTATTTAAACAGATAATTTTCTAGAATCATACTTTTATGAATATATAAAATACTGAGAAATTGTTTGTTTAAGAGGTTTAATAGGTTTATCTGTTATTGCTAACAAATCACCCGGAGAGTATTACTAGAATGAGCTGGGGTTTGTATTAGTTGAGTTCTATGGAAGAAGAGTGAATAACATAAATGAATAAGTAGGTTCTTTTTCATCCTATGTGAGAGAAAAAGAAGAATTCAACTTGATGTTTGATTTAGAAATTAAAATACCACTTATACTGTTAAAACAAATATTTTAAAGTGTTATATATATATAATTAGTTATAACCTTTTATTTATTAATTATGTGTTTTTTTTTGTGTTATAATAATAAATAGTTAACAATAATAAACAAAACGTATAATTAATTGTAAGTTGAATTTAAAATGAAACTTTGAGTTGTAAAAAATTATTTTTAATTAATTATAATTAATTATTTCAACTTTTTCTTTTACAAATGAAAAATACAAACACAAATTTGTATCATATGTGTCTCATTTTATTATTTAATGTATTAATTGAAATTGTGTCAGCTAGATACGATTTTATAGTTAATAGTCACTGTCTTATACAATTTCTATGCTTAAATGAAATTGACACAATTTCTTTCATGCAGATTTATACAATTTATTCATTTATGTAATATTTTTTTTCCATTTTAGACAATAATAATAGGAATTGCACTATTATAAGAAAAAAAAATATTTAAAATAATATAATAATAAATAAATAGATGGTGAATCACTTATATGTTAAAAATATTAAATTCATTTTTAATATATCACCATCAAATAAATTATAATGTTATTAAAGTTAATTATAATATAATGTAAAGAATTAATTTTTTAAAAAAGATAAAAATTCAATTTTTTTTAATAAATAAATAAATATTTATGTTAGTATCAAATTAACGTCGACTTAGTCGACATTAAAAGAATTGCTTAATGTTAAATAGAAGCAGTGTTAAGTTGACTCTAATGCAATGTCAAATGCTATTTTAAAAAAAGTTAAAAAACATAAGATTATTTTTTTAATAAATAAATATTTGTATTAGTATCAAATTAGTATGGACTAAGTTAATGTTAATAGAGTTTGTTTAATGTCGACACTGCTAAAGTCGATTTAATCGACTCTATGACAAAACTAAATATTTTTTTTAGTAGGTAAAATTATTTATAATTATTGTAATATGTTTTTTTTTTAACATTATTAAAACTCATTTTTACTGTTTCACTTAATTAAGTTATTTTTGTGAGACTTTTGATTCACAACTTTTGGTGAATAGGAGAACGTGTTAGTATTTGTAGGTATTCACCAAATAACTACATTAAGTAATATGAACAATAAAAAAATAAAAGAATGTGTTAGTATTTATAGGTATTCACCAAATAACTACATTAAGTAATATGAAGAATAAAAAAATAAAAGAATGTGTTAGTATTTATAGGTATTCACAGATAACTACATTAATTAATAATTAATATGAAGAATAAAAAAATAGTAAACTATGAGTTTATATGAAAATTGCCACCATAAATTAATAAATTTCAAATGTATGAAAAACTTGAGTAGTTACCGTCATTAAAAAGTTTGTAATTCTTGTACGAAAAATTGCATGAAAAGATTTTCAATTTTTGCTAAAAAAATTGCATGATAAGTAATAATAATTTATTGAATATTGGTGAATATAAAGATTGAGGTGCCGAACATGTTAAAAAAAATTGTTTAATTCATAATTATCTTCTTTCTCTAATGTTTCATTTTTTTAGAATTATAATATAAATGCAAAGTAACTCATATTTACTTATAACCAATCAAAATTATATTTAACACACAAAAATGTATTGACAATCGCTTATCTAGTTTTATTTTATATTATTTATAGTACGGGAGGGACAGCATATCTGAAGAAGATCAAATTTCAGAGCTCAGCCAAACCAATCAACTTCCTACTCAACGGCAGCACAGTAAACGAAAATTATCATCTCATATCGATATCACTGTAACACTACCAAATTATAAAGAAAACAACTTTAAATTCAATTTAATCTATATTAATATTCTTTAATTTTTATCACATTCTTATTTATTATATTTATCACTTTTTCCCTACACCTTAAGAATGTGAGATAATATTTCTTTTCCTAAATTAATATGACCAAATGCTCAAGGTTAAGTCACTTTCTATCACTTTAGAATACTTATCTTTTACTCACAACTGGTAAAATCTCTACGTAGTAACTCAGAAAAATATCAATCAACGTAGAAATAGTGTTAGTTTAAAATAGAAACTACAAGTATAAGAATGAAATTATACTCAAACAGGGTAGAATAAAATTTGCATTCAAAAATATATGAAACAGCATCTCATTACTTATTAAACTACACAACATGTGTCTACAATATTTTTTATATATAATATAATACTCCCATTTCATAGAAACCATGTAGTTTGTTTTTGAGAAAAGAAATGGTGATATAAATAGAGTAGCATACAGAGCCAAAATTATAGTTACATGTTTCACTACAAGTTAAATATCCATGTGCACAATATTCAAAATTTCAGTTATTTGTCGTTGAATTCTTGTGGCAAAAGCCTCAGAAACGAGTGGTAACAGAAGCAAAATATATTAATTTCTTGAGTGATTGTTGATCCATTGAATGGCTTCAAAGGGTTCTTCTCACGTATCATTTTCCTACTGCAAAGGATCAACTATGTGTATGGATGATATGGCTCAACCAGATCTTGCAAAAACGTTTAGTCCCTTTCCCGCAGTGTAGACCTAACAAAATTTGCAGATTTTTATTACCAAACCTACCGTTTTCTTCCAACTTCCTGCAACTTGCAAGGTAAAATCACACTTTGGTTGCAACATGCACGCCCTTCTTTCTGCTCAAACCATTCTGCACCGATAAATAAAAGATTAAGTGTCAGATGCCATTCTTTTCAACTAGCCAAATAATTTGTGGTCTATATAATACACATCACCTTTCTTGTGCTATATCCATATATGCTTTCTTTTGGAGTAAATATTTTATCATACTTTTATTAATAATAAAGAATATATTAAACTGAAGCTGGTGCTTCAACCTTATCACAAAAGACTAAATAGATAGAATCCTAGCTACGATAATATATAATTATCTAATTAGAAGTTTAATACCTATATTTGTGTGTATATATACAATTGGCATCTTTAAAATATGTTAACCTTTTAAATAGATTTTTCACATCTCCAAACATCCAAAAATTTGGCAATTGAGATGGTGGGGTAAATGGCTTGTGGCTAATATATATAAAAGAAAAAGGATATATATGGAAATAAAGACGTACTCTGCTGGAAAATTATCAAATGATAATAATATTTGTGCTCCAAGTTGATAAATTGAAGGCTCATAACACCACGTACACCTCAAAAAAGAAATTTCTATAACCACAAGTTGTTGGGTTGGTTCTCATTAATATAATCTTTGTAGAAATTAAACTACATTATGTGAGTTTACGTTATTAGTATGACGACAAGTTACACAAATAATATACACGCACCGACAGTGTCTATACATACCAGTTTCTTATATATTACAAAATTATTTGTATGGTATATATGATAAAGACAAGCAAAGTACATATCAACGTAGAGAAATCTTAAGAACTAATCGTCATATGAAAAGAAAGGAGTGAAGCTAGCTATATGAATATTTTGATCACTTATGAAGTTGACACCTTTTAAAAGAAAAAATAATAAGGGATTGTCTTAATTAGGTAATCACTAGATTTATTCAAGGGATGTCTATTTTTTTTAAGAGGGAGTGGTGCACTTAGGTGATGACTAGCTTATAACAAGGTGGGAATAAAGAATTCTCAGAAAAAGTTGGAGAAAATTGGAATTGGGATGGTATTTTGGGAGATCAAAACTTAACTTCACCAAGTTGGATCCGTGACAATACTTGTGATGTAAACAAAAAAGAAAAGGGTTCGAAACTTACATTGACTAGCTAATTTTGATTCTTAATTGAACTGTTGATCTAAATAATTAAAGAATGAAGGTTCAAAACCAAAGAAGTATAATATTTAAGTAGTTCTAAGTTTTAGGTGGTCAAGAATTTTGATCTTAGATTTGAATGAAAAAGGATGTCGATTAACATTAGTTACTTCCAACATGGAAATTGAGACAAATAGCAAAAAAACATTGATTTCTTCCTTTTTCTTTGGCCTTTCGAAAACAAAATTCTTATTTTTTTAGTTGTTTTCTTTTCTTTAAATTCAATGCCTTTGATTTTTTTTTTGACGCATTTATGTTTTTCTTTATTCGTTTGAATTCTTTAAGTTTCTGAATTTATATATCAAAATTTTTCTATATATATAAATCTCTGTTAATATTCGAACTTCATCTTCTTTCTTATTTTGTTTTCTTGTTGAATTTACATGATTCATTTTCATTGGTCATTAACTAATTTTCTTGTTAAGTCTGCCTTTTAACCAAAACAGTTAGAAGATTTGATATTTAAATTCCCAATTTCTATTTAGAACCTAACATTGAAAGAATCTCATTAAGAAACGCAATCACAAATGGGTAACTTAGAACACTTCAATGACGTATAAGCAGCATTCATTTGAGTAGAATGGTGGAAATATTTTAGTCATTTTTCAATAGCATTCCAAATTTATTGCATTGTATTGTTTTGCCTTTATTTTTGTTTGGTCAGCATTATTTTGCCTTTAATAATGTTGATAGGACAATAGGATTTAAATCCAAAACATTAAGAGGAAACGTAGTCTTCCAACAACCTCATTTCTCGAAATTTGAATTGTCATTTTCACCTTATGTACACTTTTTATCCATACACTTTTCGAAATATTAATACTAATATTTATAATTTTTTTATCTATACCTTTTTTCAATCCTATTTTCATGGTGTGTCACTGAAAGAGAGTCGAATATTCTGTATCCTTCGCTAACGGTAATATTCATTTCACTCTCATACTGTTGAAGTTGTTACTTTCCCACAATCACGCTACTAATTTAGGATGACAAGAAAAACAACAACAAACAAAAACAAAAAAAAACTTAAGTAAATTGTTCCATAAAAAATGGGCACAAGAAAATAGAGCACGCTTCCTTGAATATTCGCTACATTCCAAACTCTTTCACTTTTCACTTGTAAACGACGACACTTTCTGAGGGTATTTGTCTCAATTAAGTGTCTCTTTCCCCACACTAAAAGTCTAAAAGTGTGGATTTCTATATTATTTAACCAACCGTCCAGTTAGACCAAACCACCCACTCACGTCAAATACTTTCAGGCCTTATTATAGAAACTTGAACCCAACTTTACCGACACAATCCCATGTAATTAAAACTGGTCTCCATAATGTTCATGTTACAACCTCCATTAACTAACAATTTTATCCACATAAACAAACTTTCCGTTACATTGATTAGTGTTTAGCACGAGTTCATTCTACATACATAACCTCATAATTATCTTTCTCAAAAGACCACAGATAAGATCGAAACAGAATAAACAAAAGCATTAAATATTTTATATATATATATATTTCTGCATCAAATATGCATCTCTTACAACCTCTAGGTGACTGAAGCCATATAAATTAAAGTACATAACTAGTAAGAAGCTTAAATTTAACAAAAGCTACATTTTGGCCATCCATAAAAAGAGGCACATACATATATATGTAGCTGGTACAAGCACTTAATTTTTATTGGCAAAAGAGAAAACAACTGGTTATGAAATGCCCTACCTGCCATATGGGAGGTACAGCCTCAAACTGCACTCTAGCTCCCAGCAGGCTCTCTCTCAGCACACCTAGAATGAAGTACACTCTCATAATAATTAGCACTCTTTTAAATGAAAAAATCATAACACTCATGGCTTATTGATTAAGTAGGCTCCTAATGATTCCAGCCTCAGCACTATCAGCATCAATTGTGGTCAACAACTGAGACAGTCGCTCACTCAAATCACTCACCTCTCTGTGCAAGCTTCTGATGTAGTTGCAGGTTTCTTGTAAGACCTTGGACGCTGAAACCTGCATTGTGAAAAAAGTCAGTATCTTGCTTACCTACGAGTCCCTTACTTTAACACACTCACACATGCCGTACTTTGCATGAAATTAAAACTGCTTCCGTTCAATCAGCAGGAACAAACATATTAGACTCCAACACATGCTATCTGACCAAATTGTTATTGCTACATGCTCCAATCAGTCCATACGGAAAGATTCGTTTCATGCATGAGTTGGTCAAAATTAACCACTTGACTACTTTCCTCGTTTTTTACGGTTTTTTTCTGTTTTTGGGGTTCTGCATTACTTACATATACTGCTCGTACTGCCAGAGTTGTTTTGGTGTGAGCTTGATTGTTCTTCGTTTTAAACATGTAACTGTGTTAAATACTGATTTAATTTAAATGTTAAATATACAGTTAAGCCAAATATTTAAAAAATATTATTCACAGTAATTATATCAAGTTCAAACACGATTAACTCTTCTAAAAAGTAAATGCAATATCTTTTAAAAAATATTAGCAATATTGTCGTGACTGTTGCTGCATCTTTTATGAGTTATAAACTAACACTACTTCAGAAATACACTAAAATTAGTGAGTATGTAAGTAACTCTAGCGCATCAAAGTAAAATGGACCAAGAAATGTTTGCACTAAATTATTATAATAGAATACATACATACATACATACATACGTGTACATATATATATATATATATATATATATATATATATATATATATATATGTTATCTTTGTGTTTGCAAATATATATTTAAGTCAATACGAGGGCTTTAAAGTCTCAGGGATCTGTTTAGATTTTGGAATTGTTTGGAACTTGGTCCTCAATATGTGCGGGTCAAATTCTGACTATCCATCGTTTATTATAATACAATTGACATGTTCTGCACGAGACATGCCACTATGATCGGTAGCATAATCCTACTCTATCACTTCACAGCAACAAAGAAGCAAGATGTTTCTGTGTTTGTATAAGAGATATATATCTCTATCAGTATGCGTGAAGTTGAAACTCTTGCGTTTTATAGGAGCCAGGAAAAGCCTGAGCCTAAGTTAGAAACACATGCCATACCATGCCAAGGAACCCCTTCCAACCCCCAGTAATTTTGTATTAGTATGTATTGTTTTAGTTAACTTTAATCCTAGCTCTAGATGTGATTTTTCATCATTTTTACTGTGAGGTGAATAGTTATACATATAAATTTCACATTTCAGAAGTAATTTTTTTATTTCTGGATACGCATTACATTTGTGAGTAAGGTGAGAGATTGAGTTTTGTACCTTGTCAGATCGCCTACTGCGAATCTCAGGAACAAGTTGGCGCAATTTGGAAACAAGCTCGATGATTTGGTCATCGGAGATCCTTGTAGACCCTGAATGTTGTCTGGATCTTCGGCTAGACATGGTGCTAGGTTGGTAGCTAGAGCTTGGTGTACTTGTGTATGTATATAGTTGTTGAAAGTGCAAGCTAAGCTAGGCTAGTTTTGGTGCTATAACCAGAGGTGTGTGTTTGTGTGTATGTATGTGATGTATGATAAGTTTTGCTAGGTAGTGATATAGAAGCAGAAGGAAGCAAAGAATTGAGGGTTTGGGGTTGCAAAGTGGGAAATAAAACACATGGAGTTAGTGGAAGAAGGGGAAGGGGATATATAGGAGTAGGAGGAAGAAGAGAAGAGTGTTGGATACGAGGGAGGTTTTGAGAGAGAGGAGAGAGATATAATGAAGGAAGAGAAAGGACCATGGGGACAGGAGAGAGATAGAGAGAGTACAATAACGTAGACAGCTATGTTGGATGTCAAGAAAACATTGATTTGCCCATTTCCATAGTGAAAGCAATGGACTAGGCTTTGTGTAGTTAGCCCTAAGGGAATTGTTAATTAAATTAATACTCAAGATCAGTTCTCACATTCCAAAACTCTCATTATTTTCTACTCTAATTTTATACATTATATTCTTACTTACATCCAAAACTTTTATTGTCTGTATACTTATTCTAGGCTATTTTTTATTTATTCTTTTTATAACTTACCCCAATTTGTAATTATGTTTCTAGTGTATCAATGATTATGGTCATTCGTGAGATTGCTTATCACTAAGAAGTCGTATTAATATGTGAAAATTGAAGCTATTACTTCATTATCTTAATTACTACAGGATATATAGTTGAAAAAAATGCAAATTTATGTCTTGGAATTCTAGAACAGTCAAACTTTTGAAACAAAAATAAAATGTTAAAACACCGAAGTTACCAAGGGAGGGAACAAGGAAAAAATTGACAAATAACTGTGCTAGGAGTGAGAAAGCATATTAACTCACCCCAACCTACTTTTAACTTGTTTTAATAGGCTTGTGACAGATTCTGTGCAGAAGAAAATGTAAAACGAAATATAATCCACCCCATTTAGAAAATAGGTTTCAGGTCTGTCAAATGGTAAAATGCTGGGTTAACGATTTAACCCACCAAAATCTGTCTGAAAAATTATCTCAATAATAATCGATTATTGTAATTCAATTTCATTCAAAGAACCACATATGTGATTTACCTATTGACATGGCAATC
>Ga0099825_1002655_pt1 | contig 23834 bp, 9 predicted proteins | sample SiratroredBW_FD_76838 | JGI IMG/M metagenome (GOLD analysis project Ga0099825, IMG submission 76838) | Root nodule microbial communities of legume samples collected from California, USA - Siratro red BW | ecosystem: Host-associated > Plants > Roots > Nodule | place: USA: California | collected... | reverse complement strand
ATATATAAATTAATTATGATATATATATATATAAAAAAAATTATTTTTAATATATATATATAAATGAGATATTTATATATATATATATATATATATATATATATATATATATATATATATATATATATATAGTCACTTTTTTCAATTTCAATTAATCATCAAAACACAAAGTTGTCATTTTATGTAAACATTCTAAAGCTTTTTCGTATGATAGATAGTCTTGTCTTAAGAAAAATATATTATGATTATATTCTGTTTAAGAAGAAGTGAGTGTAATTATTCATTAAACTTCTTCATGCTATTACAAGGTTCTATTTTCTTAAGTGAAATAATTGTGTGATTAAACGTTTAATTTGTGGTCTTATTTAAGTTTTGTTTATCAAGTGATAGGTGTAAATCTTATGAAAATTTCTTCCTCAAATGATTCCTTTATTATTTATGTCATATCGTATTGTCTCAATCTTCTCCTAAAAGGTCATCATTCATATATTTAAATTTCCATTATAATTTTGACACGAGATTCTATCAGACAAAATTAGAATATATACAAACTTAGCCTATACTTTAATAGCGTTATATATAGACATCAAATGAAGAGTTCTTTATCGTTCTTTCTCAAATATATCCATTTTATAACTTCATGCATCAAACTCATTCATTTTGATAAATAATTCAGGTCTTCAAATAAATGAACTTTATTCATCAAATGTTAGAAATTAGTCTTCGGTTACACACCAACCCTCTCTTGATTCTGTAGTCTTACAATAATTGCAAATTTATAATAACCAACCCTCTCTTGATTCTATAGTCTTACAATAATTGCAAATTTATAATTTTACATGTATCATGGTTGCTAGAATAGTAAAATTAATTATAATAGGCTCAATAAGGTCAACAGAGATTATGTAAGTGCAATTGGCTCCAAAAAAAGGGGGGTTGAATAATCTAAGCTCAATTCATTAGATATAGACAATTTAAAAATATAAGTATAATATAAGGCAGAGAGAGAACTAGACAAAGATTTATACTGGTTCAACCTACAAACAGGGCTACGTCTAGTCCTTGTAAGCAAACCTACTTTAGAGCTTTCATTAAAAATGAGTTTTAACACCTTTCCAGGACACAAGTATTCTTCACCTTTCCAAGTAAAAACTATTCTACACCTGTCCGACACAAGTATTCTACACATCTCCAAGCAATGAGTTTTAACACTTTTTCAGGAAACAAGTATTCTAACATCTCTAGGTAACCCAATCTTAATCTCCCCCTAAGATCAAGACATCTCAACAATGAGAAAAACTCCCAATCAGAGAGATCAATCAAAGTTCACAAGCATTCTTCACAACATGAAGAATTTACAAGGTTTGCTCTCAAAAGCTGATAAAACAACGAAACTAAAAAATTGAACACTACAACTTTATCATGTTTACAAAAGCTGGCTCATTTTTCCTTTGATGCTTCGATCCTTCATCTTTAAGTCTTTGTATAGCTTTAGAATGATCACTGTTCGAGTCTTTTATGAATGGAAATCTTTGCATCATTGATAATCTTCTCTTTGAATTTGTTTAATGATTTCTTCAATTTATTTGAAAACTTTTCTATAATATTTTAAAACGTTAAGAGTTGTTGGTTGTGTTCTCCAAGTTTGATTAGCTTATTTTATCTCTTCTCTCCTTTGATTGTTAAGACTTTATAAGTGCTAGACTTTGGTAGATTTGTGCAAATTGTGGTGGTAGCATGTGGGTGATTTATGGTCATGTGCTGACATTCTTTGTAGGGTTTGAGGCCTAATTAGGGCTGACAAAATTAACTTATGAACTAGGGTTTTGACCACCCAATATATCCTAATTGAGGTCCAATTGAAGGTCTACTATGCTCATACTTTTTACATAAGAAAATTACTATTTCTCTACAAAATATTTTACTACTATATACATTTTTACAAACCTATACAATTTGTTTACAATACTAAGAAAATGGAAGAAATTTCTAATACTCTTATCTTAAGTGTTAAGTCTTCCTTTATAAGGCTTCATCTTCTTCATTCTTCTTAGCCAAAATGTTGCAGCTAGATAGTACTCCATCAGCTCATAATCAATCTCTATATTCTTTATCACAATAACCCTTTTGTTTGGAAAATTGAAAGCTTTGTTTCCATAACCCAAGCATTTAAAACATTTCAATTTGCCTATTTTTTTCTCTCAAATTTGGGTTTGGACAAAAAAGAAGACCACACATGACTATTAAAATGAGAATAAGAAGAAGAAGCATTAGAATATTTAAAGAAATAATGAGAGGTTTAGAAAACTTACCTTGGTTATCATCCTTTTTATCTTTCCATGTGGAATATGAAGGGTTTCTTTTAGAGTCTCTTTTTCTTGTGTAATCTTTAAAATAATCTCAAGAGACTAGTGATATCCTCTTGCCTTTCTCAATATCTTAGTCATTTGGTTCCACCAAAATAAAGAATAACCCTCAAATTTTATAATAGAAAGTTTAATAAATCCAAAGAACAACAAAAAAGAAGAAGGGATTACAACACTTACATCTATGTGTATATGAGTCTTAAATCTTCCAAAAATATGTTCGATCTTTGGCAAACTTGATAACATTTTTTTATCATATTTTTGAGCTTATTTTTATAATGAAATCAACTTTTTCTAAGCTTGAAACCTGTTATATCTCATATTTTTATCTCTTTTTATTAATAATTTGATTTTTTTTATAAATAATTGGTGACTTGAGTTTTTAATCAAATTTTACTCTAAATCCCATTAATTTTGTCAAATCATTGAATAGGAAGCATTAGATAAGGAAGAGGAAGATTGGAGTCCATGATGAAGAAAATAAAATAAAAAATTAGATGTAGATCAAGTCGCGCTCGGTGCCACTTTAGCTGGGTTAGGCCCTAGTTGGCCAAAAGGCCACAAGGATTTGAAGTCGTGCCCGAAGCCACTTTAGTTGGGCTAGGCTTGGACGTCGATGACTTGACTCCTTTTTGTATTTAAAGAGGTATATGCATTAGGGTTAGGCATTCTGGAGGCACTGCACTCCGCTCCATCTAAGAGGTAGGCTTTGCTTGGGAGTCAGAAAAATGTAGCCTTGGATGATGACTAGGGTTTGAAGGGTTTCCTTTTCTCCTCTTTGTATATCCATCTTCCTTCATTATTCATTCCCCTCGTCTTGTTGGGGTTTGATGTAATAAATTGAATTCTCATGTAATTAATATTGGGTTTATATATATGTCTTTCCTTTCAATGTTGATATTTTGTTTCTGGGCTTATTGTCTGTCGTGTTGATTCATGACTTGATCATTAATTCTTAGGGTATTGAGAAATATTATTTGTAATCTATAACTGAATCAAAAATCAAATGAAAAGCATGATTTGTTTGTTGTCTTGAGACCTTTGTGGCGTTTGCAAGTCTTTTCTATATAATTGATCAAGAAATTGGCGGTTAATAGGAAAGTTTAGGCTCATTCACCTATAGAAATAGGGTTTGTGTATTATTGTGGGTTTTTTTTTTGCCACATTCCAAGTGCTAGTAAAAATATAAATATTTATTTTAATTATTGTGTATAATTTTATTTTCTTGTTTATTAATTTAAACATTAGAAATAATTTGTAGTATAAATTTGTTATAAATTGCAATTATTGTCGTGTACTACACAAGTCTCTTAGAAGAAAACGATATATTTATTACTTGCTACATGAGCGTCTGGTGTACTTGTCATCATATTGAAAATATGCTAACAAAACTTTCAAAAGATATTTAACACTTTTAAGAATCTATAAAGCTTCAATAACAAAACAAGAACTCAAAGAATAATCAAGAACGGGATAAAATCAACCTAACATCAACACCATACCCCTTTTTCCTAGAAATTTTTGGCTAATTCAAAAAGATATGGGTACAATGGCTTGATTAATGGAGTAATGTTTGAAACAAAACATGAAACATGTTCTAAAAAACACCATTATGTTTTGAATAAAATAAGAACACAAGAAAGGTCCGAGAATAATATCCAAATAGAAATGGGTTTCGTACCCATTCTTGAAGAACACTTACTTGGAATGTGATGAGCACCTCCTTATAATGGGTTGATCTTGTACCTTTTTATGACCACTTGAAGTAAACCTTAGAAGTTTGGAATGATATTGATTAACTCAAGAGGTGTTAGATAAGAGAAACTCCATGGATATTCATCAAGCATTGGCAAAAGCAAATAGTTTCATGGAGAAAACCCATTTGGTTTGTATTAGTTTCAATGTAAAAACAAGAACAAGTAAAGAAAAGAAAGAAAGAACAGATTGAGACAATAGAAAGAATAAGAACACACCACATTCAATGAAGAATCAAAGGATAAGTGTATGAAGATTAATAACTTGAGAAAATTTTTCTTGAGATAAGAATCAAAGTAAGAGAAGATAACTCTTGAGACTCTCAAATATGAACTCATAAAGAGATTTTCATTCAATATTCAAGGGTGAGTTTACAAATGGAGGAAAATCCCTTTAACAATGGAGGAGCTCTCCCTAGAAGAGGAAATAGCAAGAAAGTTAAGTTAACTTTGCTAATCGAGAGTTAACTCCACTAAACATGATTAGTACGTGTTAATCATTTGAAATTAGGAAGTGCACATGGGAATTTCCTTAAATCTATATAGATTAATGATTACATTGAAAATATAAATGATGACTTGATAAGAAGCCACATGTGAGACACCTAAGAGAGCTTTAATGGACACAAGAAGACTCTTGAAAGCTTAAAGAGTCAAATTATCCTATATGCACTTGAAAGTGACATGTGGTAATTTAGAAGCTCTAAAGGAACTTATAACTATCTAGAATGCGTCAAAGATGTCTCAAGTTCAAATCATGAGGTTCTAAGGTCTCTCAAGTTTATCAAAAGACTAAGAAACTACTCATGTAGAAGTCTCTAATGTCATCCTCCAAAGCTTGATGTCTTCCTCTTGTTACCCTTTCTTGAATCTCCATTTGATCTTTTCTTTATTCTTCTTTGTCAGGCTTCTTGTTTTCACTCCTTTTAGCTCCTCTTATCTTCCTTCAAGAAGCTCTTCTTCATCATTATTTATATAAACTAACATATGGTAAAAGTGTAAAATTTTTCTTTGTATCAGGATGTTGCTGAAAAAAATAACTTTAACTTTTTTATTGAGAGATCACTTGATGGGACTTGTACTTCATATTAAATAGACCTCTTTGATAGACAAATGCAATGGACATTCCCTACAACACAGAATAATTGTATAAATATTCAAGCAATACAAAGTTAGCTTAGACTGTGTGCATATTGCCTGATTATATAGATGTATTATTAGATTGAAAGGAAGATTGCATAGTGTTGTATCTTCTGTCAGATGAAACACCTACATCTTACATGATTTGTTGTTTAATAAGCTATTGTCTTACAAACGAAACATGAACGTGTTTGTACTTAATTGTTTTAGTACTTAATCAAAATCACAGAATGTTGCACTTTTTCTCTAGCAAAGGATAAGTGTAATAGAAATTTGCTACTTGAAAAAGCTCTTAATGATAAGAACTAAAGGAAAAAGTCTCATACTATTAAGACACTCAAGTATTCTCACAAAATTTATTTGCATTCAATATTTAAGTGTAAATTTACAAGAGATGATGATCTTATTTATAGAACCATATTTAAGCCAAGACTTAAACAAGGGTAATAGCAATGTGAACCCAAAATTAAAACATCCTAAATGTGAATACAAAACTAATTACTATATTAGTGTGAACACAAACTTAATAATTACGCTAAGCTAATTATTACACCTAATCTGAACTTACACAAAGTTAACTTTTCTTAAGTCTTCCTCTTGTAAATCTTCTTTTGAGTTTATTTCTTATTTCTTCCTCTTGCTTTTTGTTATTCTTTTAAACCTTTTCCTTCTTCTTGAGTTGATTCTTCTTCATTCGTAATCACATTATCAAGGCTTGAAGATTTGTAAAGGTTCTTAGTTTTTTCATTCTAGTATAACTTGACATTTCCCTTAACAACTCTTTTAGCCCAAGGGCACACATAATTATATATCATTTATACAAACACTAAACAGCCAAACCTAAAACCAACACCAACACAAGAACAATAGTATTACGAAGACATAATGAGAATCAAAGAACAAAGAATGGATTATTTGTATATGTTTAAAAAGTGATCTAAAGAACAAGTGGATTCAAGGTTTTGAAAGCTTGAGAATGTAAATAGATTGTGAAATTAAGAGAGGAAAGAAAAAAAACCTGCCTTTTTAAAGATATGAAAAGAATTGATAAAAGGTTACACCTTTTCACTGGTTACTCCTTTTTTTAAAGTATAAAAGGTGTGCATATCATATTCAACATGTGTTTTTGTGCATGTAAAGTAACGTGAGACATTTTATCTTTTAAATATATTCACCTCCACTTAAACATTTTCGCCTAATCGACTTATGTCCTTTCATAAGAATATAAGTCGATGTTGAGTCAATGTATGTCACTAAACAAAAATGTCAAAATTTGGCTACTTCTAAACATATTAGAATATGAGTGATCTCAATTTTATTTAAGGGACATACATAATCACCTTTCCTAAAAGTTGAAAAACTTCCTTTTGCATCATCTCCAATGTTTGAAGGATTGTTTTGAAAATTGAGTAGTCCTGGCGATCCCCATTTTACCAACTATGTTAGTAAAGGGCTTGGGTGACACTAACACAAGGGAGGATTGAGGCTTTAGAAAACTTATTGTATATTGTTTATTTGGCAAGTGAGTAAGATACCAATAATACGAAATAAGTATTAAGGTACTGAGGCATCGACTTATTACCGACATACCTCTTAGAAACTATGTCGATCATCAAGTGATGTCTCAAGTAATTTGACTTTTACACTAGGGTTCCTGACCATCACTACTTAAACCAAACTTTAACAAATTGACCTAATAACATACATCATAACATTTACATCTATTTAATATGGAATTTGAATTACATTGACAAAGTTAAACTAATTAAATATAGGCTGTAAGTTAAAAGAATATATGTATTACCTAACAATTACTAAATGAATAAAAACAAATAACAAAACTCAATACAGATTATGATACAAGACTAAAATAAGTAAGAATTAGTTTAAAAGAGAACAAGACAAAAAAGAAAAAAAAAAGAGAAAATAAATGCGCCGATTGGAAAGAATCCTAATTATCCTTTTTAAACCGAACAAAAATAACTTCTCATTAATGTTAATATGTTAAGAAATTAAAAATGAATAGAAGAAAAATAATTCTATAGATTAAGAAAATGTAATCTAAGATATAAAGTGTTTTTCAAATACTCTGACTCGATATTCCAATAATCTAGAATAGTTATAAATTTTTTTCATAAATGTTAACATTTTTTATCTCCAGACAAAAAAGATTCTATATCTATTTTGTTCGTATAAAGAAACAAAATTATTTTGATAATTTCTACGCTCTGTTTCATGACTTCTCCCTAATACAAAATTTACTTGGATACTTTCTAGTTTTGACATTTAAAATACTTTCACCATTAAACAACATAGACTTTACTAAATAACCCGAAATATTTCTGAACCTCCACAGCATCACGAAATTTATTGAAAAATAAAATATCCAATTTTAAAATATTCATTGTGAAAAGGGCCAAGAGAGTACCACAAAAGCATAAAGCATAGGTGATTGAGTGGCACATAGCTAGAGGGCAATGGCTAGGGATGCTAACAATATCTGCGTAAAATTAACAATATATATAAATCAGGTAAATAATTTACATGAATTTTACTTAAACCTACACATTACAGTAAAATTTATACGATATTTTAAAAAAAATTACTGTTATTTATACTATTTGTTATCATATATTTTTACTTCAATTATATTTTATAGATAATCTTATTTCTTTCCAATTTAAAATAAAAAAAAAGTTCATAGATATTTGTGAGTATAAAATAATAGATAATTATTTTGTAATCAAACACTTGACAAAAATAATGAGAGGAATATTTTTAAATAAACGTGAATACCGACAAATAATCACTGTTCGGACAGACCCCATTATGACTTATGACGGGGTTGGTGTAAAGCAAACAAAGAAAAGTGGATCATTGCGTGTCATTTTCATTATCCACACAAATCCAAAACATGCCAAAATGACCCCACAGTGCACACCACATGTTTGATTCCAGGAGATTTTTTTCGTTTTCCATTAATCTAAAATGGGACCATTGAATGCTCAGTAGTACGGTCACAGATCCAACACCAGACACATCATACATCAAACACTTAGCAACCATAGTGTTTCATCTATTTCAGCATGTTTTCAAGTGCCACATTGCATTTATATCATACCAATGAAAAAGAGGCCACTTGTGTCTTTATATTTTAGAAAAAAATGATAATAGTAATCTTACAATAAATAGTAATTGATTTATGGTGTGGTATATTGTTAAAAAATATAAATAATCTAAGAAATGAAAAATTGTAAAAGAAATAACAATGATAATTAAAAAATTACACATAAAAAATAGAAAACAATGAGTTTCTATACTTGTTTTATTATTATACTTGTTTATAGGACAATAAATAATTATAGATAATGTTTATTATTATACTGTACATATAGGACAACACCTCAACGTCCTTCTTACGTACTGGTATATATTTTTATGTGATTGTGATTCTTGAGTGGGAATTGGGTTAACTCGTAATTAATTCTAATTTGATTTGCTTCTAATTGAATCGGTATTACAATCGAAATATGTTTTAATTTTTTTCTATTATTTTACATTGAAATAGATTTGATCAATAAGTCATGTCACACGATAATACTAAAAATATGTTATTTTTCACGTGAAATATTTTTTTTTTTAGATTTTTCTGTTAATGTACATTTAATATTATTAGGAATTTGTCCTACTAATATTTTGTCAAGCACATAATTATTTCTAGATGATATCGCTAATTAGATTATATTCCTAATATTTTAATAAAGACTTAAATATCTAATTCCATATTGATAACGAGTATTTATGATGAATACTTATGCTAATAAATGAGTTATCATACCAATAATTTTAATATCTAAGTAATAATAAGTATAGCAAGTTGGTGGATATAGATAGAAGCCCACGTAATAATTTTAATGTAAGAAGGATGTATTAACTGTTTCTTAATTAATATGGGTATCAAATTTTTTTTTTATTAATTCTTTTTATTGGTCAAATATAATTGTGAATAAGAATATATTTTAATCTTTGAGAAAATAAAATATTTCAGAGTAAGTAAAGGTAAAAGACACTTTAAAGTCTTGTGAGGGTAGTATAGATTTTTGTAAGTATATTTGACTTTATGATGAGATCGAGTTCTGAAAATGATATCTATAAAAAATATGATAAATAACGAGTGACAATAATTGAGAGGCACACAAAAATGAATCAATCTCACTAAATTTAGAAAGATGTGAAAGGAACTTAAAAGTCTTAAAAGGATGAACGTTGAAGAGATGGAACAAATCAATAATGCTCAAATTAGAAAAAAAAATTGAAGGAGAACCAAATCGTAGTGGTTGTTCAGATACTGAATACGAAGAAAGGGAAATGAAGACCCCTAACCACTCACATCTTCCTCGTGTCAAGAATGCAAAAGTTTGACAATAGTTTAAAATCATTAGATAATGTCATGCCTCTATCCAAATGTCTTTTGGGCATTGTGGGATCTCAACACCACCCCTTTGTAGATGTGATTATTAGGAGACATCTCCTAACAAGTTGGAAGAACCTCATTACAAACATATATAATGACATCACTTATCTCAATGAACATATACATGTATATGTCATGGTATATCATAGAGGATGCAACTTTATGCCTTAATATCTCTCAAAGGATTTTTCTAAAGTTGGCTCACTTGGTTACCAACTTACTCAATAGAATGTTTTGACACGTTGGTTATTAAGTTTGGAATGCTATTCACAGTTAATTGTCCTTACTACTTAACAGTTCATCACAACTCTTAAATCATGATGATTTTGCAAAATAGTCTAAAGCTACTGAGTTGGCAACTTCATGAAACTAGAACAACTGAAGGACTTCCATAACTAAGTCTGAGCAAAGACAACTCCTGATAGGAAAGGCTTCAATAAATATCGAAGAAATAAGAACCAAACCATGGGAAAGCTTAAAGAACCACAAGGACCACTAGTTTCCCTTTACTCACCCTTAAACACTAACAAGGCATGAATATTGGAAGAAACCCTAAATGTTGAGCTTATCCCAACTCTATAAACAAATTTTATACTGTCAAATGTCAATCATAACAAGCATTTATTGCAGAATGCATTTTTTTGAGGGTTAAAATAGAAATGCTCAACCTAGCGGGTCATCTTCAAAGATTTGTGCGAAAGGATGATAAATGGTGCAAAAAGTACCACCCTAGAAGGGAAAATAATCACAAGACCTAAAGCCCTAATAATTGCCAAGGAGATCATCCTATAAGAAAGGAAGACAATAGTAGAAATTGTTCCTTTGTGGAGTGACAAACACAATAGTCAAGAATTCGTGGGTGGAAGAACCTCAAACTTGGCTCACTATAGATATTTGAGAGTCGTACATGAAAAACTTTAGGTTGAGTTCAAGATGGGAGATGAATTGAACTATTAATTTTTTTGTTGTTGACAAATATGGTTAGAAAGAATGAAAGTTTTCAAGATAATCTCTTGACCAGTATTTTGTAAGCGCACTCCAGAAAAACAGTCCATTTCAATTTGAAAAATAATCGATTTATATTTCACACAACAAGATGTATCAAGAAAATTTAATCAATTGAATTATTGGTCAATCAATTAAAATAACTTCCAGAAAGTTGAATACAAATTTTCAATCAATTGCACACTTCAACCAATCAATTTTAACAAGGAAACTAGTGAATGTGAAACTTTTAAATTTTCACTAGAAGAGAAACAATCGATTGAGATACAAAGTTAACTAATTGAATTTTTGAAAATAAACTGCAAGTCACAAGAATTAATCAAATTCAATTGAAATCAGTTTGTATAGTATAAGGAGAAAAAGATATTTGTTAAATTCAAGAAGACCGTATAATGAAAAATAGTATGCACCTACTTGATTTAGGAAACATAATACAATATGTTAAATACGAAAAATTCAATTGATTAATTACAAAAACAATTGATTTACTTTTATGCAGAAGAGTTAATTTTGCAGCAGATCAATCACGAATCGAGATTGAGGGAAGAGAGAGATCAAACACACAAGATTTATACTAATTCACCCTTCCTTAGGGGCTACATCCAATCTTCCTTGCCAACAATCAAAGAAAATACACTAATCACTCTTAATTATAAACCCTATACAATCAAGACACTTTCTTACACATTGCAAGAATCACAACTCACATGTAGTTCCATACTGCACTTGCACCCAACAAACCAGAATCACTGCACACACACCACCAAAGCTATAATCCCATATAACAGTACAAAAATCAACAAATTGAATGAGTTATTATACACAAAAACACCCTTACAAGATATTTGCAATAGTAGAAAAAACACATTCCACGGCAGGAATATCATCCCGGTTAAAAGGAAACCGCAATTAAAAATAATGTGGTGGCATTTTTGAAATTAAGTGCAACCATACCACCACGGTTGGAGCGAGAACCGCGATAATTAAAAATTACAGGAAGATATAAACGCGGTTGTTTAAACAACCGCCCTTGTATCTACAAAATAATTTTTAAATTATTTTGCAGGAAGATACAAGAGAGGTTGTTTAAAACAACCACCCTTGTATATCCCCTGTTTTAGGGTTTTGCGTGTTAACTCTTTCCTTCCTCTCTCGCTTTTGTGTTTCTCTCTTTCCCTCTTTCTCTCGAGGAGTGACATTTGGGTCGCGCAGTGTCATTCCACCTAAGGTCTCTTCTTCTTCTTCTTCTTCTTCTTCTTCCACCACCAACCCCACCACCACATATCTTCCTCTTTTGCTTTCTCTCGCAAAGCCACGTTTTAGGTCATCACTCATCTTCTTCCTTCTACTGCTTTTACGAATTATATAATTTCTTATTTAGTTTTAACTTTTTTTTTGTTTAATCGATGTTGAAGTTGTTTTAACAGTAGAGCTATATAACTTCTACTGCCTCGCCGGGTCGCCAGTGCAGTCGTGCACGTCCCCAAGCTGCGTTCTAGGATTGGCTACTTCCCTCGGGGTCACATAGAGTGAGCCACGACCTCACCCTTGCTCCCAATGTCCAGCCCACCACCATCCTCGTCGACGAAACCGCAAACATGCCAAACCCCAGCAATGTGTACCACTGTTTCCTCCTCGTAATCATGCTCTGCCACAAACCACAAACCCTTCACACCACCAAATTAGGCTAGCATTCACAAGAAGGTGTCCATGGCATTCTCACCTCTACCGTGCACCTCTACCATGCCTTCACTGCACCCCACGCATGCTCATCATAGCCACCGCAGCAACATCAACAACAAAATTGTCAAGAGAAAGTGTCTCGTGATGAACTCCATTGTTGGCAAAAACTGGTTGGGCAGTCGCCACCGCATACAGCACCCTCCTTGCTGTCGGTGGCTCCGTCTCAGCGTGGGATGTCCCCCAAAACGCTTTGTGTATGCTCCAAGTCGATTCTTGGAACCACTTGGGCATCAAAATGCAGCAAGTGACCTCCCTTCACCGTCTTATGAGGACCGAAGGCAAGAAAATGCATGGAAAAAATGCTATGCTCAGCTAACACCACAATGGCCACCAATGCACGCGAAGACATCACTCTCCATGCACAACACTTCACTGATCTTCGATGGTTCCATGCGCAGCTCGCCGCCCCCTTTAAACAGGACACCAAGTCTGAGACCACTCTCAAGGCCACCCTCGTTGCTGTCGGCACCTACCTCCGCACTCGAAAGCAGCTCTTAGGTTGTGCTTTAAGCCACTGCGATTAGGAATCTATCGGTGAGCTTCTTCGTGCATGGAAAGATCTAGATACGCAAGGCCAGTATGAAATATTCTCTTCAGGTTTTGAATTTTGTTTTTTGCAGGTTAAATAATGTTTGGGATCTCCCAAGTGTTTTATGTTCATGTGGTAAGTTTGTTTGTCAAGCTTCATCTTCTTCAACTTCCCTTTCCTCTTTCTTAATTAGATTCAGAATTAAATGCAATGTATAATTGGAGAAGCATATTCATATAGAACTTGTTGGACCTGCAATTCCTCTTCAAAGGTCTGATCCATTCTCAAAGTGATTGAATTATCATCTGATACTGATCCTATTTGGTCTAAATATTTGTCGTTTTTGCTTCGGAATGAACATGGATGGCGAGAAAATTCACATTTCCAAGTATGCTTGTTGCAATGAAGATGAGTGTGAATGCAAAATAACAGCAGTTAAAAGTACATATTTTCGAACTGAGTCTGGTTCAGCAGTGATATTGCAGCTTTGGCATGGATTCTATCACGACCGATATAGAGATATTGTTAAGGTATGTTGCGACATTTGAAAGGGATCTTGTATGTTATAGTCATTTAATGTAATTTTGCTTGATTTAATTTTTTTTCTATGGAATCCCCAATTCACTATTTACTTTAAGTATTGTTTCACTTACAGGATTCCTCTCCTTACCTAATAATTGGTTCAAATGGTGGCATTGTTGCTTATTCCAGTTGGTTACCAAGTATTGTATGTCTCCCACCTTGTACTTATTCTTGACTTGGGCATTAGTTTATTTTTTATACTGCTTTTAAAAAGGTAGTAAACATTGCTAGACGATTTTTCTTCATTTTCTTTGTTTCTTGCAAAATTTCAGGAGTTAATTGAAAAGATTGGCGTCCCAGCTGTTTTTATTGTGAGGAAGCATGCCATCTTGCAGCAAGTTGCATTATGCTGTATCTGACCATCCTCTTAAATTGCCAGTAAGCTCTTTATTCATACTTTGTTGTCTCGAAAAATAATTGTTTTTAAGTTAAATTAATTTTTGAAAAATAATTGAAAATAAATGTTGTATAGCAACATACCAACGCGGTTGTAGAGAAAACCGCCCTGGTATGTTGCAATGACAACACCTTTTTTTAGTTATTTTTGCACATTATGAGCATTTTTTAACGCGGTTGCTAGAGAACCGCGGTGGTATGTTATACTTTCCATCGCGGTTGTACAACCGCGATCGTATCTTCAGTACTTTTTATCGCGGTTGCATCTATCGCGGTTCCAGAACCGCACTTATAAGCCTTATATAACCACGATTAAATGTCTTTTTTCTACTAGTATTGAAACAAAATAGGCTCAAAAATCAATTGAAAAAGTATTCCTTGTTCTTGAAGATGATGTAAACCAATCCAGAATATTCAAAAACCTATAAAACCATACCAAGAACTCCTTCTTGAAGTTTTTCTTGATCAAAGATTCACTATTAAACCTTGAAAACAATTATCGCTCTTTTCTTGAATGTTCACAATAGTAGTTTCTCTCTCTTTGTATTCAATGTATTTTCTTTTGTTTTTTTTTCAAAATGTTCAGAACATGTGTATTTAAAACAATTCTATTGGTTTTAAAACAAATTTGAAAAATAGTTACTTATTAAACATGTTAGTTATTAAATCATTCTAAAACTTACAAGATAGTTATTAAACCATTCTAAACAGTTTCGAATAATACAACAAAATGAAAAGAAGATAGTGAAGAAGATAAGATAATTTTCATTCACTAAAGGCGTATAACCCATTACATTCAGAAAGAAACAACTTAAACTTTGATGCAAAAACATTGATAGAAAGAACCAGAACAATGGAGATTGGACAACAGACAAAACCAACTGAAAATCGTCAAACCAATAAGACAACCACACAACCACACCACACACATACTTTCAGCCTCATTGAGTTCATCAAATAGAGAAGGGAAGTATGAAGACAATTATGATGCATTGACATCAAGATGTGTATGTTAATCCTCAGGGTCTTTGCCATAAACCATCTCGGCCAGTTACTCATGCATAGCCCAATCTGAAAGTCCATGTGTTGGAAACGACAGTGCAATATTCATGATTCCATTGCTCAACAGTTAATGTATCCAACTTTCCAATGAGCATTTGCTCAAACCTGGAAAGAGGTTCACACCTATCCACTTGAGGGAATAAAGGAATCATAGTCATTTCTCCAGTAGTAACAACTACACTCGTTCTAGCACCATATCCTCTATCAACTTTCTCATCATAACAACAACATGCACACCTTCTTCCTCAACTTGGCTAACCAAATGATCATCATTTTCCTTTTTCAACCCTATTTTGTGAAGGGTTGTAGCTGTCATCTCATGGTGTAGTTTCACCATCTCTGTGAGCTCACCATCCAACTCGACTCTAAAATGCTCAATCCTTTTTCACACAAGAACCACATATGGATCCTGTAGTCAATTAGTCTTTTGGACTTGATCTTGTGTTCCTTGATCACATGCTCCCAGTTCACCTCAACCTTACTAATGATACAGTGTATGAGAATGAGATCCTCCTCAGTTAGAACAACATGACTATGTCCTCTTGGTATGATCAGCCAGATAATGATAAAAGCAATGATCCGAGGGTTCATTGCCATTCATCGAACATGAAAACCCCTCATTGCAGCATTGGGGTTCCTCGAGCATCTCTTGAAAAATTGAACCTTGTTGAAATTCTCTAGAGCAATGGTGTTTCCCTTTCCAATTTTAACTCCAGTGGGCTTTAGCCTAGCAATTGATTTCCATAGAGCAGAAGTGATTTCCATGGAAACTCCTTTTTACATGGGAAGTCATCTTCTCTGCATCGATTTCCTAGTTAGTGAGAAATACTTTCACTAAATCTGGATAAGAGTTTCTAGTTAGGTTCAGAAACTTATCAAGCTTCTAATGTTTCATTAACTTCCTCACCTTTAGCAACTTCTTCTTTAACCAGGCCATCCTAAGGGACTTTGGGCTTTGATAAATTTTTTGCTATACTTCAGAAGATAAGTCTCCATTTGGTCTCAATCATCAGAAAACCAGGTTTCTAAATGCTTAGTTTCAGCAGGCTCAAATCTTCAGAACTCATTGTTTGTTTCACTCTTTTCCTGGGATTGCTGGATGAGGCTATGACTGTATGCGGGTGGTTTTTGGTAGAGTTTTGAGGATGTTTTTAGTGTTTGTGAGGTGCAGTGTAAGATGAATGCATGTTGAATACACTACTTATAATATCATTTAGATTTACACAGATTTACTTGCATTGATTTTGTAATTAATTGATTGACCAAACATATAAATTCTATATGAGGCACTCCACACTTTCATTTATATTGGACTTGACACACCTGATTTGGAAATCTGTTAAGGCAGTCTCTTTTCAGTCAGTGCTTTCTGACTTCCAATCCATTGAAGACGTGGCATTGTGTGGCTCAGTGTGAGGTGTTATGAGTAGTTATGCATAAAATCCCTCATTTAAGTTAATTTGGATGTTGAAAGTACAAATAGATTTTGAATGGTCAAATTTCACTATCAATGACACAGAATCTGTAGTGGTTAAGATTCAGATTCCAAAAACCATTGCTATAATTTTGCATTAGTAATTAATGCAGAAAATCAATCAATTTAATTCAGTAAACGATTTATTTCAGTGTACAAGAAATATGCAATCGATTTGAATTGTCGAATCAATCAATTTATATTTTTGAGAGTTTGCACAATTTAACATATTTATGCAGATGAACAATTAAGAGATGTTCAAATGGTCTAAAATCCCTAGTTCAATTCTTAGGTAATTGAATCTATCTTTAGCAAGTGGGTTAGTGAAAAAGTCAACCAATTATTTCCAGATTCAGTGAATTTGATTTAACAAACCCCATTGCTAACATGTTCTCTAATGAAATGATGCCTAAAATGAATGTATTTAGTTCTAGAATATTGCACTGGATTTTTAGTGAGATTAATTTTATTGGTATTATCATAAAACAGAGGTACCTTTGTGACTTTAAGACCAAAGTCACTAAGTTGTTGCTTGAGCCATAGAATTTGAGCACTAAGTTATTGCTATGCCAAGAGATCAAACTTGATCCAAGCAAGTGGTAGGTTCCATTGGTGCTTTTGGTATCCAGTTTGCATCATGCAAAATCTGAATAAGAGAAGCCAACAAGATTAAGTGCAACACCATTAGGATACCACAATCCAACATTTACAATTCCTTTGAGATATTTTACAATTCTCTTTGCTGCATTATAGTATGACTCCTTGGGATTGGCTTGAAATCTTGCACACAGGCACACATTGGACATGATATCTGGTCTGCTAGCCGTGAGATAGAGCAGTGATCCAATCAATTCTCTGAATTTTGTTTGATCAACTATTGTCCCTTTTTCATCAGCATCCAAATAACAACTTGTTAATATTGGTGTTGCAGCCTCTTTGTAGTTTCCATCTCAAACTTTTTCAACACATCTTTACAAAACTTGGATTGATTTAGAGAATGTGCCATTCTTGAGTTGCCTGATCTGTAGACCCAGAAAGTAGTTCAGCTCACCCATCATTGACATTTCAAACTCTCCCTGCATATCTGAAACAAATTATTAAAAAGCAACTCATTAGTTGTGAAAACAAGCTTAGGCCAAGTTCAAGAGCGGAGGGGAGGGGGGGGGGGGGGAATTGAACTTTCAAAAATTTTCGCAAAAATGAAAAATATTGAAGTATAGAATGAAAGCTCTTATTTGAAACAATCAAAAGTGTGATTTTGAAGTGCATAGCAAAGAGTCAATAAATTTCAGATCAAGAACAATCAACTGAATAATCACAAAGAACTGTAAATAACAAAGATCAACAAGTTGAAATACGGAAACAATAAATTGAAATCAACGCAAAATCCAGATTAGTCCAAAAACAGTTAAGTGAAACCCAGAAACAATCAGTTGAATATCGCACTTAGAGCAGTAAATAACAAATAACAATTTATTCAAACACAAATGCAGTCAGTTGAATAAAGAGCTTAGTACAACACTGCTCAGAAACCATCATATAAACAACAACGAAAGTTAATTGGAAACACTCAAATTGAAGTCAAGAACTAAAACCAGTCAATTTGACCAATAGATCAATCAATTCCAGAAAACACAAAAATAACAGCAGTAGAGAAAACAATTGATACAATCCAGAAAACAGTAAATTGGAATTTCCTTAATGAAAATGAGTTTTTAGAATACTAATTAACTGAACAAATGAGAATAACACACAAGAATCAAAAACAGACAACAATCAACTAAGCAACTGAACCAACCAGTTACTAAAATCGCAAAACAGCAACAACAAATATGAACAATTGATTAACCACAATGAACAATTAATTAAAAATATGTCTGCAGAATTGAAAAGCGATCAAGATGAGGGAAAAAGAGATCAAGAAAACCAAGATTTATACTGGTTCACCCTTCCTTAAGGGCTACGTCCAATCCTTTGCCAACAAGCAAAGAATTCACAACCATGTCTCATCATTCCTTGATAGCAACAGTTCATACTAGATGTTATGCAAGAGACATTGAGCATGTATACATTGTTTACCCGTTTACCTACAAGTATAGTCTCACTGGTTTTTAAATCTGCAATTAGGCACAAATCTGGCTCAAATATAACTTTTTAGCCTTTGTCGCACAGCTGACTTATACTGAGTAGGTTGTGCTTTAAACCATCTACTAAAAGCACATCTTATGATCACATTATCATCTCCTCCAATGTCACTAACACCAAGTATTCTCCCTCGATTATTGCCTCCATAGGTGACAAAGCCATCTGGTTTCCATTTCAGATTAATCAATTGTGAAGCATCTCCAGTCATATGTTTGGAGTATCCACTGTCTAGATACCAGAGCTGCTTCTTGGATGCTAAACATACCTGCAAAGCAGATTAAGTTTGAGAAATTGGTACCCTGTTAAACTTGGGTCCACAAATGTTAGTGATGCTTTTAGGCACCCACCTAACCAGCCCCTTAGGTACATCAAACTTTCTAATCTTACAATCCTAACAGAATGACCTTTTCTCAAACAATAGAAACAAGTCATGAAAGGTGAAAGTTGTTGTTCATTGCTTTAAATAAACTGCTAAATTTCTTTTGCTTTCCTTGAAAACCACATTGATATCCAATGCCAACTTTTTCAAAAACACAATTATGAGATCCCAAAATTGTATTGAAATTTGCAGTTCCCATGGAAACAATAGTAATCAAATAGTTAACTTTCTTTTGAAGAACAAAACCAATTTTCACAATTAGTTGGCTTGTTAGAATCGAAGTCACTGGAAGCTTTATAAATCATTTCAAATCAAAATTGATTTTCACCTTTAAAAGCTGATCTTCCAGTTCTTTGACTTTACCTTCTAACCAATTGTTTGACCCTTTCAATGGGTTTCTAAGAAAGCCTGAAGAAGTGAACTGTAATTGTCACTATTAAATGAGGTGTTGGAGTTCATGCTACTCACCTCAGAATTCTGTCCAACCATAAGACATAGGTTTGCTTCAACATCCATATGTGAAGAACTGTTGGAAGAGGTATCATTGTCTTCCTATGCTATATACGCTCTTCTACTCTTGCCAGGTTTGCTGCTCTTCTTTTCTTGTGATTTTTCTTTGTTCGCAAGGCTTGGAGAATCTAATTTATTGTGTCCCTATATGCGACAACCAAAACATGTAAATTTAGTAGAACCATTATCAGATTTCTTGTTATACCTCTTGCCTTGCTGGTTCTTCACTTTGTCTTTCATCTTAATAAATTTATGGAATCTCCTTGTTAGCAAATTGAGATTCTTAATATCACTACACTAATCAGAGCTTTCCTCACTGGTTTCAACATCTGCAACCTTTATCTTGAGTACTAGGCTTTTGGTCTTTTTCTCCATTGTCTCCATTTCTTTCAGCCTAGTCATCTCCAACTCGTGTTCCCTCAATTTGCCAAAGAATACTGTAGTAGTAAGTGTAGTCAAATCTCTAGTCTCAGATATAGCAGTCACTTTAGGCTATTGGCTTCTGTCCAGGCACTTGAGGATCTTAATGTTCAGCTCCTCCTTGTCAAATTGTTTTTCCAAACCAATCAAGTGGTTAACAATATGAAAACATTAACAATCATTTTAAGATTGCAACTTTTTCTTTATTCTTACTTATTTAGTAGAAGCGTTTTTTTTAATTAAAATAATATAGAAAAATATAAAATTTCTTTTAAATAGACGACTTGACCAATTAGACTTTTCTAATTGAGTTGATTATTTAAGTTCCTTACTAATAAAAGTAACATTTCAATATAAATTTTACAAATATAAATTATTTAAAATTAAAATGAATTTTACATAAGTAATTCTCTTCAATTTAAAAAAAAAATCTTGTGAAATCTATATGAAAATATTCATTTAAATAACTTTAATTGGAAATAATATTATTATAACGATGTCGTGCCTAGTATCTAGTTTTACATGGCTTTACTTTTTACAATTTTTTAAACACAAATAAATAAATAACTCAAAATGATGTTCTGAGATCAAATCATAAGTTATTGTAATCAGGGTTTCATCTATATATTAAAATCAAAGTCGTATTTTCAAACATGATTTATCTACATCGTATAATCTTTTTAAATTATATACTCATGAACTTAAAATAGCCTTATAAATTACAAATAAGAAGATCAAGGAGGTAAGATGCAAACACCAGTGAAAGTCCTTTAGAATAAAGATATCGGAGATTTTACCTAGGAATTAAAAGGGAAGATTAGAGAAAACTACCCTCATGTGTTTAGTCAATAAAATTTTAAGGACAAAATTTCTATAAGTGCAGAAAGAAAATGTAACATTCCAAGTTTGTAATGTACTACTTTGTCCAATTTATGATTATTAAAATTAATTTGGATAGTTTTATATATGTTTTTCAAATAAACTAATTTAGTATTACAAAAACACACAAAAAGGATTCATTTGACTCAATGAACAAATAAAGGTTTCATCTAACACATTTTGTTTGACAAATCCAAACGCTTCTAGAAAAATTGAATCTTCATCTAATTAATTTGAAGAACAAGTGAACATGAAGTCATCTAAATCAACATTGAGGAACAGATGAACATGAAGTTTGCACCCTTCCTCTCATGTCACGAAATGTTACCAAATCAAAAAAATTCTAAGACTTTGTCTGATGCTCTTAGTCCATCAAATTTTACAATAAAGATTATCATCTAATAGGTTTGAGAGAAACATTGAAAAGAGACAAGTTGGACGTGAGGAAATAACACTTGCATGACAGATTCATATAGTAGCAAATTATCTATGTTGAAGAAAGGAAACTTGCATGTAACACATGTAAAGAATAATTGTATGAACAAACTAAATTTAAATATTTGGAAGTGGTAATGAATTTGAAGAACAAACGAACATGAAGTCATCTAAATATTTTCACCCCTCCTTTCATGTCACGAAATGTTACCAAATCAAAAACTTCTAGGACTTGGTCTGATGCTCTTAGTCCATCAAATTTTACAATGAAAATTATCATCTAATAGGTTCGAGAGAAACCTTAAAAACAGACAAGTTTATGAGGAAATAATACTTACATGACAAATTCATGATATTAACAAATAATCTATGTTGAAGAAAGGAAACTTGCATGTAACTCATGTAAAGAATAATTGTCTGAACAAACTAAGTTTAAATATTCGAAAGTGGTAAGACTATCCAGAATCTTAACGTATCATCAGACAAGAATAAACTATCATAAGGCTAATTGAGGTCTTAACAAATGGAGTGACAAATGCTATAAATTTATAATCTTTCTTACAAGGTTATTTAATCATATAAGAACAAGAAGGATTTTTTTACTATTCATGACATGATGAATTTACTCAAGGAATAAGTTTAATCATATTCTTTAATTCTACTTTATTTACAAATTTTCTAGGTGTAATTTACTAAATTATATTTTTACAATTTCTTGGAGAATTCATCCTTTCATTATCTCTTAGAAACTAACCATCAAAAATCTTAATCCAATTTGAAAAAAATTTTAGAACTAGAGTTCAAAATGAGAAAAGTGTAATAATTACAAATTACACTATAAATAAGAAAATTATTATATGATGGGTACACACTCTAGAAAGAAAAAAACAATAGAACTCATGAAAGAGAAAAATGACAATTAGCAATTCAATTTTCACAATATTCGAGTAAAGGAAGGAGGTGATTATCATTTTGTATATGTATTGTTCAAATTATACTTTTCTTATCAAGTGAGGTGTCTCTAACCGTATGATTGGTATTGTTTGATCCAAATAAAATGTTATTGGTTTCACTTTATATCTAACATTATTTTCATAAGTGAAAATTTAATTTATATATAGTTGAAAGTTTGACCTTGGATATTTAAATTAGTGGTATTTGAACCAAATTAAATGGTTGATGAGTTATTATTTTCTTCTATTTACTTGTCTTTATGTACCTATTTTGATTAGTGATTTGTGCTTAACTGTCTATTATTTTCTTTATTTCACTGTTTGGGTTTCATTTACCAGAAATTCACAATTTTAATTAATTCAGATTTTCTGAGTTAATTTTATTATTATTTTCATGGCAGCTTTGGAATTTTATTGGGCTTGGAAATTAATTTTGGAATTGAAGATGAGCTGCAACATCACCACTGCATCCATATTAGATTTTATTTTCAGTTTTTATTTTCCAATTTTTATTTTTGGTTTTTATTCATTGGACCAAAATTTAAAAATTTGGACCCATTAGTGTTGAGGGTTGACCTAGGTCTAGCCGCCTATTAAAAGAGGTGAAGCCAACATCTATAGTAAGCTGTTCTTTATTCTCCGATTTTGGGATTCAGTTCGTTCTCTCTAGAAAAATTGGTTCTGTAGTTATTTCTATGCAATTTCGTTCTGTTTTTGTTTCAATTCAATTCCATTTCCTGTTTCAATTCTGTTTTGTGTTTAATCTCTGTTTGCTTCATTCGAATTTAATGGAAGGTTAATTTATAATGTTATCCTTTTGATTCAGATTGCAATGAAGTTTTGTGGTTGGTGTTGTATTGTTTTTGCTCTCTTCGTCTCTTAACTCTTTATCATTTTATTTTTATGCTTAATGCTTTTACTGGTTCATGCTTAATGTTTTGGTTGATATGAAATTCGTGTCTCTGTTCATGCTTAATGGAGTGAGTCACGAGTTGCTGGGATGAATAATGTATGTGAATGCTTAATTTGCATAAGGAAAACTTGTGTTAATTCTCGCTTAGTTAATTAATTCGGGTTGGAATTAGTTAATGAATTTTTGTATCCTGTGATAAGCAGACTGCAATCTAATCAAGAGGATAATCTAATTCGGTTAAGGAAATCTAATTCAGTTAAGGAAATCTAATTCGGTTATTGGTTTGTATTTTATTAAATTATATTATTTCACAATCCCCTTCTGTGTGTTTAATCTTTTGACAAAAAACTAGATCTTTGGGACACGACTTAGGAATCACTTTCTAATATTGCATTTAACTATATTTATTTGACCAAATATGACTTCGATCAATTGTCACTTGCATGTAAGCTCATTTGTCATGGCTAGTTACTACAAAGATAATTTAAATTTATTCATTTGCATCAAATAGTGAGTCTCACACACACAGACACACAAAAAGATATAGACACATACTCAAATACAAACATATATATATATATATATATATATATATATATATATATATATATATATATATATATATATTATATATAATATTTTTTTTTATTTTTTTTTTTTTTTTTTTTTTTTTTT
>Ga0099825_1002654_pt1 | contig 23834 bp, 8 predicted proteins | sample SiratroredBW_FD_76838 | JGI IMG/M metagenome (GOLD analysis project Ga0099825, IMG submission 76838) | Root nodule microbial communities of legume samples collected from California, USA - Siratro red BW | ecosystem: Host-associated > Plants > Roots > Nodule | place: USA: California | collected... | reverse complement strand
TTTTTTTTTTTTTTTTTTTATTTTTTTTTTTTTTTTTTTTTTTTTTTTTTTTTTTTTTTTTTTTATTTTTTTTTTTTTTTTTTATTTTTAAAAAAAAAAAAAAAAACAGGGGTTCCTTTGAATTATTAGATACAATCTGTAGTGTGAAGGGAAAATTTTGAAAAAAATGTTAAAATTAATAAATTAAAAGGAAGTAATTTGAAAAAAATATTGTGAAAATTAATTATATTTAGCATGTGTGTGATTTAATAGATTAAAAAGTAAAAAATTGTATAAATAAATTTTTATAAATAGATATATTTTAAAGACTTTAAAATTAGCAAAGTTTTTAAACAATAAATCTTTTTGAACAAAAATAAAGAATTTAGAGGTAAAAATAATACTTTTGAAAATAAAGAGTTGTAACAGTATGTAATATAATTGAATTTATTCAGTTGTAAAAAAATATATTAACTTTTAAAAACAAATGTATATAATATTTTAATTTTGAGAAATGAATATTTGAAGAAATAATTATTTAAAAATACACGCATTTTAAGTATGTGAGGAATTTAAGTGTAGATTCTAGACTCTCCTATTGACGAAAGATGAGTGAGGTCAGTATTATATAAGAAGAAAGATCTATAAATTTAATATTTTAAGATTTTGGATTGAAAATAATGTCAAAGTCTCTTATATATGGGTTGGTTGATGGCTTGAGACTTTTGGATCTACATCTCCTAGTTAGGTATTGATTCTCTCAGGTACATCCACTCGAGGAACTCAAAAATTAGTATCGTTTGTGGGAAGTGTTATACCAATAAAAGACTTGTGGGTAAAACACTTTCGAGGTGAAAGAGGAGTTTGCAATGTGTGGAGACTCACACTTGAGGTGGGAATTGTGAGAAATTCAATTGTGGAGTCTAGAGTCCCCATTGAGTAGAAATGAGTGAGGTGAGCAGTTTATAAGAAAAAAAGATTCGCAAACCTAATGTCTTGTTTTGGATGAAGTGGTGTCAAGGTCTCTTATATATAGGTTGGCTTATGGCTCAAGACTAATTAGATCCATGTCTCCCATGTTAGGTATCAATTCTCCTCGGTATGTCCACTCGAGGAACCCAACAATAGTTGTTGTGTTTAACAATAATATCAAAGTAAGAAACACAAAAACAAGATTGAAGAAAACATTTTGTTAATACCAAATTGTCTATACAAGAGTCTACTCACAAAATCAATCTCTAGTAAATGGTTTTCTTCTCCTTCACATTAGACCGTCTGACTGTTTCACTAGGCACTCCAACAAATGGTTTGTTATACATAATTTAGAGCCAATTATCAAAAGTAAGTATATATTAAAAAAATGTTTGTAAAACAAATTATATAAATGAAGATGAAGGTTAATAAATTTTGATGCAACATTGTTGTATTTTATTTTTATAATTTATAGTTATAATAGTGAGGTTTATTAATGCAAACAATATAATAAGTAAATTGAAAATTGGCTTGAAAAATTTTATTATCGAAGGAGTTAGTTTATATATATATATATATATATATATATATATATATATTTTTATATATATATATATATATAATTTTACGTAATAAAATCTGGTAAAAATGTAAAGTAGAATAAGTATATAATAGTGCAATGAATAAGAAAATCTTTAAACGTTTAGTTAGGGAAGAATTAAAATTTGACATAAATACTTGTTAAGGAAATACATGTAATTTGATGAAAAATATAAATGAAATTAAACAAATAAACAGCTCGTCAAATTAGATATTTTGGTGACATGGGATCAATATAGGTATTGTCTTCTAAGTCACGAACTAATTTGTCAGGTGTTGCTTTGCGTAAAGTTTTGGTTTGGATAAAGAGTTCAATGTTGTCTCATGATTGTTCACGCTGCACACTTGAATGTAGTGGTTGAGTTTTTTTTTTTCAATGATTGATCTTGTGTGCAACATTAGTGTCAAATTTGATTTTATTAAATTATGCATAATTTTTTGATTAACCACTCTAAGTGGACAATGACAATTGATTTCAATGACTTTCCTTATTGTAATACTTAGGTTATGTTCTATAACTGTTGATGAGTTGATGAAAAGACCAGTTGTGGTGGATTGTCATTGTTCATGGGTTGTTACATCTATAGGTAAGATGTAACCATTTGAAGATCTTGTAAACTTAGCATACAATTCAATGCTTGTATTAATAAGGAAATAAAACTTACAATTAATTATTTGATAAACATGGGGATCTATTGATATCTTAATATCATGATACATAAGTTGACCCTGACCATTGAATTTAAATTGGTGATAGTATAAGTTCTTTAATATTGTGGTTTTTGGAAGCTCCAAAATAGTGCAAACTTTGTCCTTAAGGAGATTGAAGGTGCAATTGTAAGGAATCCAAAACAATTTAGGATATTGGCATTGGAACTTGATACCATCATCACATTATATAATTTAGTCATTTGCAAACAAAGAGATGAGATAAGAATTGAAATAATTTTTAGTTTTTGTGTAGCGAAGTTCTCCATTTGAAAATGAAAGGATAAAAAAGATGATGCTAATAATGGATTTGATTTGGTTTTTTGGGGAGGAATTGTTGGGGCTTTTTGGCGTAATGTTGGTATGTGGTTAAATTATTATAATGGGAAATCCCATGAAAGGTCACTTCTACTCTACACAAGTTCGTAGTGATGTTGCCAAGTTGTAAAACACGTGGTAGTGTGCATGTGTATGTCATCACATGTGTCCTAAGTAACCCGAACCACCCAATGCATATCAAGGTCAAATCTCATCTGAGATATTCTAAGGTCAGTACAAGTTTCCAATGACGTTGACAAGTCATAAATGTGTGGTAGTGTGCATGTGTATATCATGATACATGCCCTAAGCTACCCCAACCACCCAATGCACTCCAGGTAACATCCCATCCAAGACACTCTAGGGCAACACACATTCCCAATGACGTTGACAAGTCACAAAAGCATGGCAATGTGCTTCCATATGTCATGACACGTATTCTAAGTCACTCTTGTAACCTCTAAAAATTTATAATATAATATTTTTCAAATTCATTGTATGAAACAAGTTATCTAATTACCACGCCTAACACCTTGTTAGACGCCCAGACTATCTAGTACATCCTAGAACTGTACAAATTGTTGTTAAAGTAAATAAACATTTTTATTTGGCTTTGTTACCTTCAAAACATAAACTTATAATTTTCTGAACAAGGGACCATTTGTTGAGTCTTAATCATGAGACAGTCTAATTGAGTCATCTACTGATAAAAATAAAAGAATAAAGCTCACTCTAGATTAGATGGCCAACCCCTAGAGTAGATTGTCAACGTTGCTTTAGATAGTCTAAGTTGCTTTAGATGACCAAAGTGTGTGCTCTGTCAACATTTTCATTTGTTTAACCTTGTCTAACTTCAAATTGATAAATTTTTAATCAAAATCAAAGTTTATCAAGGATTTCTATGAATTAAATCTAAACGTGCAAGAACAGTGTTTCCTAAGACAAGAATAGGTTTTGAACTAATTAATCTCTCAACAATTCTAAATATAATCAAAATAATTGTGTATCAATTGAATCTTTACTCGCTATAATCATTGATTGATTACACACATGAGCTTTTGAAACAATTTGAATCATTTGAAACTCAAATTGGGTAAATCTAATAACTCTATTAATTGACTTCATATTGATTATTTTTGATTAATTGCTTATCAAATTAAAGTTCTTATTAAATAAATCATGATTAATTAATTGGATTTAGAAGGAATTTAGAAATTTTGCTTTAATAGAATTTTGAAGAACCCAACATTCTACTCATAGAATGTATTTGAAATGTTATGAACTTAATAAAGGCTTATCTCTTGAAAGAAGAGATAAACATAATACAGGTAAAAAAAAAAGCGTATAATTAATGCCACATATAAAAATTAAATAAAGAAGACATAAGCCTACGTATAATTGCCTTATTATGTTTTTACCAAGCTACCACAACTTTTACCTTATCCTTTACAGTTAGATAAACAAAACTGACATTTAGAATCTACTTAGATTCCAACTAAAAAGTTCAAGAGGAACTAGAAGTAATGATTACAAAATTCACTACAAATAGTGGACACGAGTTACGTTTTTAAACCAAGCAACAATAAGAAATGATTTTACTCTCCAAATATCCATGTAAGAGAAATGAAATATATAGTTTAATTATTTGTTTTAAATTTCTTGTTTTCCAGTAAGGTGTCTCTAACCTCATTCTCTTTAATTATTTTTAACATCTACAATATTGATTTTACTGTACTGGCTTTACTGTACTAGTTTATTGTATTGGTTTTTATTGTATTGATTCTACTGTATTGATTTTGTTATACATGTGTCGCATGATCATGATGTATATAGTGATTTAGAGAGCTTGTAGATGGAGGTTTAGTCCTTGGAGATTTAAATGAGTGAATGTTATTCAAGATGAAACATCATGTATATTTGGGTGAAGTATTGAAATGCTCATTTATTGATATGGATTCTTGGGAGTGCTTAGGATCTAGATCGACCTCTTAGAAGATGAAGAACAAAATCAAACACTGAAAGCAATGAAATAGGCACAACAATGGAAGACAATGGTTAGCATATGATGCACCAATGTAGAAAAAAATAATATAACAAGTAACTATGAATATAAAATGAAATAAAAAATGGAATAAGAAAGAAGATGAAAGGTAGAACACGACATCTATGGAAAGAATTCAAAGGATAAGTGTTAGAAGAGTCACCACTTGAGAAAGCTTCTCAAGATAAGAACTCAAACAAAAAGAAAAAGGAGAAACTCAACTTTCAAGAAACACCTTCAAAGGTACTTTCATTCACTTTCTAATTCATTTCATTTCATGATTTATACAAACGGTTGGAGTCCTATTAATAATATTTCATGGACATCCAAAGGTTCAAAGATTAACAAAAGATTAAAAAAAGTTAACTATGATTAAGAATAACTAATCTCCTAGAAGTGCATGAAGTAATTAGGAAGGTGATGAATGAGCATGTGGTGGTTTTGAAGATTCACGAAGGTGCATGGGGTAGTTTGGATGTAATGATGAGAGTTTCATGTAGTTAGACGGTGTAATGATAGGAGTTGAATTAGTTAAAAGGTGTAATGAAGGGAGTTGAATTTAGTTAGAAGGTGTAATGATGGTCCATGATGATGTGGTCATCCTTGTGCTTCAATTCGATTGGTGGAGAGCTCCAAAAGTTAAGATGCATCTTTCTTTCTTGTCTTGCATTCTCTCAAATTCCTTCCATTTCTAAGAGCTCTACTTCTCTTTTTTTATTTCTTCATGCTCCTTCTTTATTTATTATTCATGTCTTCTCTTCCTCTTGTTCCTCAAGTGCTTCATCCTTGCATGTATCATTTATCCTGACTAGTCACTACAATATTTTCTCCAAATCTTTCTAAAACCTAAAAATCTTATTTATTTACTGATTTGATATAGTATTATTTCTATTATATATGTCTCACTTTCCTATTTTCTTCCTTGTTATATATGAACCAAAGATAAATTTAAAACAGAATAAGACGGACGCACCCAATTTCCTAAACTCTTTCATAACTGATATACTAGCATACTTCTTGAGGAACAATTGGAATATAAATGTAGTAGAAAACTCTGTCACATTCAAAGGAATAAGGCACTTTACCCTAACTTTTGCTCACAATTTAGATATTCTGATAGTGCTTGATGGACCTGTTGTTGTTTCTTTCTATGTACCACCCACAACGTATATTAATCCTTCAATTAATTTATTCCCTCCCCAAATGTAAAATAAGATAATATTACTACTATAGATGGACAACGTATAGATAATGTGATGTAAATTAAGGACAATATGTAACAAAATAAATTTGTGATATATATATATATATATATATATATATATATATATATATATATATATATATATATATATGTATGTATGTACGTGTTTGATGTAATATGAAACTTTAGCAGCAAATAATATATAAATATATGTGTATCAGGATGTAAGCATTGAATCTAAAATATATTTATGTATGTAATTCTCTTGTTGTAAACCAATAAAAAATAAATACCTCTCATGAAATGTTTAATAAGATAGTTTTTAGATCAAGAGATCATTTAATTAACAGTTTTCTAAAATTAGGAACTCTCACAGAAGAAAATAATGAAAACTCACTTATTAAGATGATTAGACGCTTATGGCAATACATATCAACAAGATGTTATGTTTATTACAAAATATATACACACATATATCAAATTTCATATTTGGCTTGTTTTACCTTGTTCTACTCCTTCAAATCCTTTCAATAATTGTTAAATTTGAAAACTATAAATCTTTATTTTCTATAATATTTTCATAATTTCATTTTTGGGATTAGACTATCAAAATCTTTTCTCTAAGTTAGAAAGTGATTTTAAAACAACATATATGAAATCTTTAAAATTCTTCAAAATTAGATGTATAAAAGAGGTAATCACAACATGTTAGAAAAACATTTGAACAAAACTACTAAAGAAAGAACTTATTACATAAATGTATAAGAAAAGGGGGTGTAATAGTAAAAGGGGGTGTCTAATGAGGTTAATAATGAACTTGTTCATGAAGTGTCTAACGAAAAGAGAAGAAAAAATTAAGTTAATAAAGAGAAAAGGAAAAGGGGTGTTACCACCCCAACCACCCAATGCATGTAAGGATAACATCTTATCCAAGATACTTAAGGACAACACGCGTTCCCAGTGACATTGACAAGTCATAGACACGTGGCAATGTGCATGGGTATGTCATGACATGTGTCCTAAGCCACCCCAACCACCCAATGCATGATAGGATAATATCTCATCCAAGACATTATATGTCAACACACGTTCTCAATGATGTTGACAAATCATAAACAAGTGGCAACGTGCATGCATATGTGATGACTTGTGTCATGTGCCACCCGAACCACCCAATGCATGTCGAGGTAACATCTGATCTCATCCTCAATGGTTTTAGTATAAATTAGTTCACTTGTATACATGGAAAGATGTTGCATTTAAAATGCACAAGTAAAAAGTGGTTCACATTGAAAAGTTGAATGCTAACAATTTATTTTTTGCCCCTATTCATTATAAGGGTGAGATGTTTTCAATTGTAGATTCCTTAATGGTGTTATGTTAAGCCATATCAAGGTGATCATCAGAAGTGAAGAATTGTACACTGATAGAAGACTAGTTAAAGGTGTAACGGTAACACATATTATGTGTGTTGTGTTTTATTGGAGCTTTCACTTATTGAAATATTGTGTTGTTGTTTGAAAGGAATAAAAGTTGTTGTGCTTGACAAAATGGAAACTGCATGAATGGTTGTAATGTGTTTATAAATTTGGTCAATTTATTTTATTTTGTATGTTTTTTAACCCAATTTTTGCATGTAAACTTGTTCTTTTTTTTTTTTTTTGAAAACTACAACATTGTATTCATTGGTAAGAAACCTATGTGATTTAAACCCAAAGAGGTAACCAAGTGAGTTCGATAACACACTTTTGGACCCAACACCAAAGTTTTTATAGTTTTTTAACCCAATTTTTGGATGTGTAACTTTTTTTATTCTGACAATTGCACCATTGTATTCATTGGTATGAAAACTATGTAGAAAAGTCTTGCGGAAGACCCATATCCATATTTAAGTCCATGGTTAGGGTGCCTAAGTGAGTGTATTGACATGCCTTTAGGCCCAACACCAAAGTTTTCTTAGCTTTTTAATGTTGTATGGTTTTTTTACCTAATTTTTGGATATTAACTTGTTTTTCTTATTTGAAAAGCTGCACCATTATATTTATTGACATGAAAACTATGTGATTTAAACATATGGTTAGGGGTAACCAAGTGAGTATGTTGTCATACTTTTGGGCCCACTACCAAAGTCTTTTTAGTTTTTCACCCAATTTCTGGACATGCAACTTTTTTTATTCTGACAATTGTGCCATTGTATTCATTGGCATGAAAACTATGTAAAAAATTCTTGACAAAAACCCATATCCATATTTAAGTCCATGGTTAGGCTTGACCAAGTAAATGTGTCGACATTCTTTTGGGCCCACCACCAAAGTTTTCTTACCTTTTCAATGTTGTATAGTTTTTTAACTAAATTTTAGGTGTGAACTTCTTCTTCTTTGTTTCAAAAATTGCACCATTATATTCATTGGCATGAAAACTATGTGATTTAAGTCCATGGTTAGGAGTGATCAAGTGAGTTTGTTGACATACTTTTGGGCTCAACACCAAAGTTTTTTTGGGTTTTTCAACCAATTTTTGAACGTGTAACGTTTTTTTATTTTGAAAATTGTGTCATTGGTATGAAAACTATGTAAAAAAATCTTGGGGAAGATCCACATCTGTATTTAAGCCCATGGTTAGAGATGACCAAATAAGTGTGTTGACATGCTTTTATGCCCAACACCAAAGTTTTCTTAGCTTTTTGATGTTGTATGGGTTTTTTACCCAGGTTTTGAATATGAAGTTGGTTTTTTTTTTTGTTTTGAAAATTGTACCATTTTATTCATTTGCACGAAAACTATGTGATTTAAGCCCATGGTTAAGGGTGATAAAGCGAGTTTGTTGACATGTTTTTGACCCAACAGCAAAATTTTTAGTTTTTTCACCCAATTTTATGATGTGCTACTTTTTTTATTCTAACATTGCGTCATTGTATTCAATCTCATAAAAACTATGTAAGAAAGTCTTGTGGAATACCTATATCTCTAATTAAGTTCATGGTTATGGGTGACTAAGTGAATGTGTTGAGATGCTTTTCGGCCCACCACAGTTGTATTCTTAGTTTTTTTTTTTTTTTTGCATGGTTTTTTTACTTTTTTTTTGGATGAGAATTATGTTTTTTTTTTTGTTTCAAAAATTTTGTCAATATTCATTGGCATGAAAGCTATGTCATTTAAGCCCATAGTTAGGGTGGCCAAGTGAGTCTGTTGACCTTCTTTTGGGCCCAACACCATATAGTTTGGTTAGTTTTTTCACCCAAATTTTGGACGTGTAACTTTTTTTTTTTTTTTTTGACAACAATGCCATTGTATTCATTACATTGAAAACTATGTGACAAAGTTGTATGGAAGTCTCATATCCGTATTGAAGTCCATGGTTAGTGGTAACCAAGTAAGTGTGTCGACATGCTTTTGGGCCCAACACCAATGTTTTCTTAGCTTTTTCACGTTGTATGGTTTTTTTTACCTAGGTTTTGGATGTGAACTTGTTTTTTTTTTTTATTTTAAAAATTGCATCATTCTATTCATTGGCATGAAAACTATGTGATTTAAGCCCATGGTTAAGGGTAACTAAGTGAGTTTGTTAACATGTTTTTAGCCTCAACACCAAGGTTTTTTTAGTTTTTTCACTCAATTTTTGGATGTGCTATGTTTTTTTTTATTCTGACAATTGCGTCATTGTATTCAATCATATGAAAACTATGTAAGAAAGCCTTGTGGAAGACCTATATTTGTATTTAAGTCCATGGTGGGGGTGACCAAGTGAATGCGTTGACATGCTTTTTGGTCCACTAGCAAAGTTTTCTTAGCTTTTTAATGTGGCATTGTTTTTTGACCCATTTTTTTAATGTGAAGTGTTTTTTTTTAACATTGCTCCATTATATTCATTGGCTTGAATCACATAGCCCATGGTTAAGGGTGACTAAGTGAGTCTGTTGACATGCTTTTGGCTTCAACACCAAAGTTTTCTTATCGTTTTTATGTTGTATGATTTTTTCACACATTTTTTCATGTCAACTCATTTTTTGTTTATATTTTGAAAATTGCACCATTATATTCATTGGCATGAAAACTATGTGATTTAAGCCCATGGTGACATGGATTATTGGGGGTGTTTCATGTGATATGAAAAATAAAAATAAATGTATTTTCCTTTTACTTTTGTATGTCTAGTTTGGACATTAGTTTAGGGAAGAATTGCATTTGTCTATTCCTTTCCCACCATGACCTCTATATAAGGAGACATATTGTACTTATTTTGGTAACTTGGAAATTAATAGAAATCGTTGAAATCTTGAGTGTGTCATATCTTAAGTGGTGTTTCTCTTTTGCTTATCCTAGAGTGATGCTTCATAACTTATCTTTTAGTGGCACATCGGGGTTCATAAGTGGAGAGTTTCTCTCTTGGGGTTTCTTATCTTGTAAACTAGGTCACAAGTAGTGATTCACATTCTTGCTTATCTCATGGATTTGAGTGGCATAATGTTCTTCCAATTCCTAACATTATATCTTGTGGGTTAGGTCACAAGTGGTGAATCACCATCTTGCTTATCTTGTGAATTTAGATGGCACAAGGTGTTTTTTTGATTTTATTTTCAAAAATAAATTTTGATGTGTTGAATAAAAGTAAAAATTTAAAAAGTTGCAAAATGTTTTTACTTGCGTAATATTTTTTATGTGTCAGATTAAAAAATTAAGACAAAAATATTTTCTGTGCATTAGGTTTTGAGATTTAAGTACCAAAGTGGTGCAAGTTTTTACATTATTTACTAAACTGATGTAATATTTTTTTTTACCAAAATGGATAAATCATGTCGCGGAGACATGATTTCAAATGAAAGAACATACCTTGACATTACTTTAGAAAAGTGTAATAGTAAAAGAGAAATCATGTCAATGTGACAATTTTGATTAAAAAAAAGAATTAAAATCGTACTAACTTGACACGATTTTAGTAAAAAGAAATAAAGTTGAAACCGTATCAACATGATACAATTTCAGTTATAATATTTTTATTTTTTATATATTTAGAATCTAAAAGTAAGATATAATGATTTGATAAATCTAAAATTAATATAAGAAAATATTGAAAAAAAATTAATTTTTTTAATAAGTGTAAGTATGTGAAGTAAGAGCCTAATCCAAAAAACATAAAAAATTAATAATAAATAATAAAATTAAAAAAAAAATAGATCAGAATTTGTCAACAAGAATTGTCAGCTACATTAATTATCTAATTTTGAATCAACTTTCATTTTTAAAAACATCTCTATTTAAGCTCTTTAATAAAAATTATAGTCATGTGATGTATTTTTATCTTAAATTTTGACCACTCATAATTTATGGTAATATAAGAAATCAACCGTGAAATATACGCTAAAAAATATTATTAATAAAAAATTTAAATCAAAAATATATTTTTAAATATTTAATATAATTTATTTATTATTTTAAAACTCAAAACATAAGAAGTAGAAATAAATTATCTAAATCGTGTGACGTTCATAAAATTTTACTTATATTTTTTCACACGATTTCTTTACCTAAAATCCCGTTTCATGATAAGATTTTTAGTCATTTTAGTAAAATAGTTTTATAAATAACATATAAAGTAAGATCACTTTTATGCTTGAACCAGGTTTTGACGTTGTGATTATATTTAAATTTCAAGTATTTTAGGCATTCTATTTAAAACAAAAATCTGCACTGATCTTTTGTTCATGCTTCTAAGAAAAGACTGGTCCAACTTTAAATTCAAAACAGTAAAAAAATCTGTACTTTATTCATGATTGACATTCATTCACAGTACGGTACATTTATCATTTTTTGTCCAGTCATTTGTGATATTAATTGTTCACAGTACTAAACGAAAACAAAGATTAAAGACTAGCACTAGATTTTTCATTCAACGTTTATCAATAACAACAGAAAGGAAAACGTTAAAATATTCACTAGAATATCACTGAATTGAATTCGAATAGTGTGGCAGCAGATTATTTCGGTAGTTCTTATCTAAAAGGTAAGGTTCTAATCTTCGATCTTAAGATTCAATAAAAAACAAAATAGGAAGATTGAAGCACTTGTTTCAAGGTTCAGTTTTGTAATTATTATTTCGTTTAGTATTTTGTGTGCAGTACGGAAGACAACAAAAGATTAAAATGATGGTTTTAAGACTTTTAAATTTTTTTACACGTCAGATCTTTCCGTGTTTTTCGGTACAGTACGATTCTTCTCTTAGTTTATTTTTTTGTGTTTTCGGTACAGTTATTTTTTATTTGAAATAAAAATATTAGGTGAAATTGAAGATAAGGTTGCTATTGTCTAGGTTTAAAAATCAGCGGCATATTTTGTCTCTCGATTGTTTTTGTTTGTTAACAGGAATCAAAATCAAATATGAAAATTGAAAAGAAAAGAACTGATTGATTTCAAAACGTCTATAAATAAATTTAGAGGAGTATAACTAAATGCATTAAAAGTTAAGTTCTTAAAGATTAATTAAAAGTTTTGGATAATAAAAATATTTTAGGTTCAGTGTTTAAATTATTTTTTATCTTGTAGGATTTAGTAAAGTTGACCATGTTTATTTTATTATTTCTAAAATATCTAGTTATCATGGAAAGATTAAGAGAGTGTTATATGAACACGAGAGAATATTATATTTGTATTTTTTGAAAAATAGAGAATATTCATGATTTTTAATGAAGAGAATATTTTTTATGTAGAGGAGAGAATACTCATATAACCTAAACAAATGATAGTATTTGTTATAATGATATTGATTAGTGAGAGAATTCTTAATCAGTTGTTTAAGGAGGTTAAACGTAGCTCAAGTTTGAATGAACTAAAATAAATTTTATATGTTTTGTATTTTATTTTATTGTTGTCTTATGTTTCTAAGGTTTAACTATTGTCTTGTGTGTCTTACTATTATCACAAGTTTTAGTATTCACATGGGTCACAAACATGCCTTACACGTATTCTTGTTATTCATGTATGCCTTAACTCTCATGCCACTTACATGTTTGTCTTAACTCTCGTGCAAGAATTCACATGGGTGATAGTCTAAGTTTATATGTAACTCACATAATTGCCTAAATTCTCGTGCCACTCACATACTTGCCTAAACTCTCGTGCCTCTCACATGATTGCCTAAACTTTCATGCCAATACATTTCCTCCTTAACTCTCTTGCCAATCACATGCCCGTCTTAACTCTCATGCAACAACTCACATGGGTGGAAGTTTGGGTTTGCGAGCAACTCACATGATCACCTAAACTCTCGTGTCATTCACATGATCCCCTAAACCCTTGTGCCACTTTTTCTTACAAATAAGAGTTGCCTTATCATAACTTCCAATACCAATTGCTCCTAACTTCATACTTTCTTTGAATTATCTCTATCCTTTAAGAGTTACAAAAGTTCTCTTCCTTTTCATTTCAAATGGCTTCTTCAATTTGAGCAATAATTTATGATTATGGTGAGATCATTAGTTATCTTCAAACTGAGTTTTCTTACAAAGTGAGAAAGTCATGATATTGGGCATTGATAGAGGAATGAAGTTTCAGGCATTCAAAGAATAACTCTTATAGAGATGAAATTAAGGACCACATTAAGAACTTTCCACAATCCTATCTAGATACCCCGTTCAGATTGTTGGCGGAAATGCGTATACACTACAACTCAGCTTCAAGACGAGGAAGATTTAGATGGGTTCATCAACATCTAAAATGCAAATCCAACTTTGATTGGCACTAAGATATGTTCAACCTACCCTAAAGGTATTTCTTTAATTCATTTACAATCCCATGAAGAACATTTTCATCCTCATCAACACCAACACTCAAACACAACCAAACCACAATTATGTGATGTAAACAACATATATTTAGGAGATTGGGAAACTGATATTCAATCCTACAACTCACACAACAAATATTTATCCCACCCTCACCCATGCAAGCACATTACCATTACCTCCTCCATTACCCAAAAATGAAATTATGGAAATTTTATTAGCATCTTTAGAGCTTTTTAGTGATGATGAGGATGACATCCTCACGGAACACACATATGACGATGACGACAACATACATGTCCCCACCAAACAACAACAACCCTAACATCATTTACCTCATCCCTACATCCCTTCCCAACACTTCCAAACATGTACAACCCTTCCTTATGAACAAAATGTTGAGTTTGGTCATGCATTTGACCATGAGTCAATTGAACATCCATATGGAACATTATCCAAGGTAACGTAGTTGCACAACAAAGAACAACTGGTGGGTGTGATCAATGGTTCCACATAATGAACCACTATACACACATTACAACACCAACAGATTGAGCGTTTAGTATGTTCACAACCATTACAATTGGAAATTGCACACAATCTTGCGCACCAAAGAACAATATTGGAATATCTGAAACTTAGAAGGAATCCACACCTGTGACACATCTTTAATTTTACAAGATCACAACAGGTTGGGTCATGTATAATTACACAACATATTCATGAAATTGTGGATGCAGACCCATTCACCCCCAATTGTTGATGAACCCTCAATTTACGTCAAGTTTTCAAAAACTAGGTCCCCCTTTAAAATATGCAACATAGGAATAACCTAGGTCGAATCCAAGGATCTTACACTGATTGACTTCATTGATTGACATAAAATTTTGTACAATTTAATTTAGGGGTTTACAAAATAGATTTAGCAATAAAACTGGTAGATCGTCTAATAACAATAACAATTAGACCGCCTACAAGTGAAAAGATGATGAATAGTGAAAATTAAAATATAAAATTACTTCAAACTAGAAACTAAAAATGTAAATTTAATAGTGAATATGAATGGGTGCAAGTGAAAATCGTAAAACATGAATAACATAGAAAAACGAAGATGCACAATGAGAGCGTTAAAGAGAACCTAAAATAAAAGAATAATGAAATCCATGGATAAAAAATGACTAAAACTACTGGATAGAACTAAACAAAATTGATAAGGAAAACTTTTTGAATTTAAATGAGATTAAAATGTGGATTAAGATGAGAGTATGAACAGGACAAAAAAGGCATACACATTAGATGTTCAAAATGAAAGATGCGTGAAATGAATTGAATCGAATAAAATTCAATATGAATTGATGTTTAAACTATGTTTTGATGTTTTAAAAATGGAATACGATAAATTCATAAACAAAAGAGACCCAAATACAACAATTAGACTATCTATCAGACAACCATTTAATGGACTATATAATGGGTGTATTAGGGACCATCTAATGGTTAAAATATGATGAAGAGTGCAATGTTAACGAATTAAAAGAATAGAAACATAAAATTGCATGAATGTAATTTGAATAAATTGTAAAAGAGCGAAAAAAAGAATGTAAATAACTATTAATTGTAAAGTGCAGAGTTATAAAGAAAAAACATAAATATAAAACCAACTATATATTGTAGTGAAATTGAAATTGTAGAGAATGAAAATAAAATTGAAGAAATGTAAATTGTTGGGAAACGTAAATGGTAGAAACATAAAATAATTTAGTATCAGAGCATTAAAATAGAACCTGAACTCTAAATGTAAAATGCATAAAACTAAAAAAACACAGACTCGAAATTAAAACCTAAAAAATAAGGAATCATTTCTTATGAACCAGACCAATTTCTCTTCACTCTTACATGCAAATAAAATCATATATGATTTTTTTTTATTATGAAGAACCCATGACCAGTCATTTACACATTCAATGTTCTCAAATATGAAAATTGGAATAGAGTAAGAATGCAATGAAATTGAACAACCCATATGGAATTTCATCAACTATAGACCAAAAATTGTTAAATTGAATTGCAGAAATCAAACAAATATGATAAAAATAGTAAGCACGATCTAGAAAAGTGAGAAGAATGAATGAAGAACAAAGTAGAGAGAACAACAAAGAGTAAAGAGAAAAACGATAGAACTAGAAATAACATAATTTTATTCAACTAAAAACTAAACAAAGAAAAAAACTAAAACTAAACTAAACTAAATTGAAATTGTAAAAGCAAAATTGTCCCTAACTTTGTCTTGGAGGGTCTATATATAACCAATTGCATGAGTACTCAGTTAGTAAAGGAAGTTAGTAAAGAAAGTCAAAACGCGACCCCACTTAGTGCCTCACGTGAATTTACAAAATTGCCCTCCGACGTAACTTTTTACAATACTGTTAACTTTGACCAAAAATATTAACCTTGATAGTATATTTTGAAGAATTGACTTTGATCGTATACTCTATTTTTTCATGTCTTCATCAAAGCTTTTCAATAGTTAATCATCTGCAACAAAAATCAAAGTTATAAAATCTTGAAAAAATCAATGGTTTGGTAGGTCAATCAACAAAAGTCAATCTAAAAATGTTTTATTAACATACATTACACTAAAACACTAATTTCCTACCAAAAATACAAATATATGTTAAAAAGACAAAGAGAAAAAGAAATACTTAGAAGATACAATAAGCCTAAGAAAATATGGACAAATCAAGTGTTATCAATTGTTAGTATTATTGCAATATTAAGTCCTCAATTGGACATACTATGCATACATAAGGACTTGGTTCGCAAAGCAAAAAGTCATTGAAAATGTCTACGACAATTGAGAATAATCATTCAACAAATTGCCCAACTTATTGCAAGCCATGTCACAATTTCTACTTGCTTTCCACTACCGATTGACCACACAACCAATATCTTCTGGCAAGGAGTTACAACTGGACAAGGTCTACTTCAAAAGACTCTTCTAGACCTTCAAGCCATGCAATGATGGGTTTTGGTTTTGCAAATGACTAGTCCAAATGGATGACACATTCTCAAATTAAGTGCTCGTTTACTGAGATACAAAACTTTTCATTCACACTTTTCTTGATTCCTTAATTTTTGGAAGGTTTTATTTTGTTAGCTCCTATACATTCATTGAGTCTACTGTTGATTTGCTATAAATATTCTTTGTGTTTATTCTCCTTTTTGTTGATCACTAGTGCTTTGCCCAAGAGTGGAAAAGGATAAGTGTGGGGTATTTTGATAAGTATATTTGGGACATAGAAAATCTAAAGCTTTATTGGAAAGAAGATATTTACAAAATTATTCTTTGACACATAAGGAAACATTTGATAATTGCAAGGATAATATCTGAGAATTAATTCTGAGTTAATTTCATGAAGAAAATGAGATTATAAATAGAGACTGGAGAAGACATGAAAGATACACAACTACATAGCATAAACTCTAGTTTTATTGTCTTTTGTAATTTTTATATTTTAGTCATCTTCATGGAAGGCTAAACTCTTCTAGATTGATTCTCTTGTGATTTCATAATGAGTTTTTAGGTTTCTATTTAATAATTTTTTCTTCTTTACATTCTCTATACAATTATGTTATATTGTTAGTTTTTTGAAATCTATTTTTAGAAAAGTATTTGTTTTTGAACGCTTGTTGAGAATTCAATTGTTTTTCCTTAATTAGAGTTATTGGTTAATTCGCTTAGTCTTAACCAATTGCTTATATGCTCAGTTAAGAGATAAAAGATATACATCTCATTGAGCGTACGCTTGGAGACAAGGTGAGATATTAAATATATCAGTAGACGTTTGCTTTGCTAATAAGATTCTGTTTAATTTTATTGACGCTTGTTTGATTGAGTTCAACTCTGTGATGAGAATTGAAGGATAATAATCTCAAAAAAATCAAGGAAGAATTTGTTGTGAAAGAACTTGAGACCCAATCTATTTTCTTTATTATTTTTCCATCATTTATTTTAATGTCCTGTACAACAATCCTCAAAACTCCTTCTTTTATTGTTATTACTAACTTTCCTTGTTGCATATAAGTTGTAAACATTGATTTACTAAATTTACAATTGGATTCTTTAGGAGACGACTTGGGGTTAACTTTCTCCTATCTATATTGTCATCTCATTGGTGTTAGATGGTCTAGCACTACATTAGGTGGTCAACATTGCAATTCTTTTAATTTGATCGTGAAACGATTGCGGTCAAATTTGGTGTTATTGTCTGGGAATCCAATTTGAGTTTGGTTTTCAGTTTTCTTATTCATCTACATTTTTTCAATTTTTTGTATTCATTTGCTTAATTTTTTATGCATGTCTAGCTTTATTTTTCTTTTATTAGTTATATTTCCAAATTATTAGAGTGATCACATTCCAAAAAGAATTTAATTCTAAAAAAAACAGAAAAAAGAAATCTAATATTTATTACATTCAATCTTAGTTTATGTTTTTATATCTTATTTGATTTTATTTTTTATTTGTCATATTTTATTTCTATCTTTAATTATTGTTTTTATCTTTATTTTTAATTTTATTGTTTCAATTTTTATTCGTAATTTCCGGTGCTTTTTTTAATTTCTAACTTTTATATTTTTCTTATCAATTTTAATTTCAATTTTTTGTTCATTTTTTTCTCTTATTTCAATTTAAACTTTAGTCTTGTCTCTATTTTTTTGAAGGAAAATTTGTGAAAGTGGTTCGGGAAGGGCTCTACCTAAGAAATACTTGGTTTTTAAGAATGTCCAATTGTGACTCACCTCTCTTTCCTGTGTGTTTACTTGGCAAACTTTCAACACCTTTTCTTAAATAAAAAAAACAATAAGAGAGAGAGAATTTTTTTAGAGCATCTATTCTTCCTATGCAAGAACATCTAATTGCTTGGTTTTATCTTCTAATTTGTTGTGAATACAAATTTAATTTTTATGATTAACAAACTTTCATGTTATTATTCACAACGAAATAATTATGGAATGCAATGTGAGTCCTATGAATCATATTCTCACTCTTATGAACTATGTTTTCAACAACCACTATAACATTATAAGCCATGTTTTCAACAACCTTGTTATAATGACTCTGAACAAAGTCAACCATCTTTAGAAGAATGTTTTAGGCAATTGTGTGAAAGTACAATAAAATTTCAATTATGTATGCAGGTTTGTATTAATAAATTAGAAGAGTTTGTCTTACAATAAAAGAAAACTTCTGAAGACATGGGAGATTGCACTATGACTGAAACTTTTGTTGAGCAAGATTTAAATTCACTTCATGATCCTAGTTTAGATATTAATTTAACAAAATTTTCAGAACTTGATACATGTTGTACTTATGAGTCTAATATATGTGATGAGAGTAATTATTCCATATCTCCAGTTTCCTTTTCAATCATAGATATAAACCCTCTCCTAAACACAAATTCTCTTCTTGGTACAAATCCTTTCCCGCATAAGGAGACTACAATAGTTGTTGACACACTTACTGGTTTTGAAAATAATGATTTATTTAAACATTTTGATTTTTCTGAACTATCTAGTATTGATAATACTTTCATTCGTGACTCATGTATTGGTTCGTCTATTTGCCAAATACGTGTAGAGATAGACAAATGTATAACTTGTGGTGTAGACACTAGTAATACTACACCAGGTTTGACTAATAAACCATAATTAAATAAATAAAACCATATCAACTATTCTTAAGGTTAATCTAGTTGATTTGTAGGTTACTAAAATTTCTGAATCAGTGTCATCGGTCTAACTACCACTAAAGGAGTTGGAACCATTCTTAATTCCTACTATAACTAATTCTAGCACTGACTACACTTGTGATTTAGGTTGTGATTTATCTGTATGTAGCACATGTGTTGATATAAATTAGTTTCTAGCCACTGATTGTGCAAATTGTGATACAAGGTCTGATATGGATATATCAGCAAAGTTACTTGAACTAGAATGTACAAATTTCATCATAGTAATTCTTGATAACACTACCTTAGTTTCTAATGTGCAGCAAAATTCAGTGTAGAAGAAGCAATTATTGTTAGTTGTTCATGTAGAAAATGATAGCTTGTCAAAAGATGACACTATTTTTACATCTCCAAGCTTTCATAGACGCCCTCCTACCTAGCCTCCACCCTTTCCTTAGGCAATACCCACTCCATTACCTACCATAACTAGACCTTATAGTCATCCCTTCCACCACCATCCTACTCAACCTGCACCAACTTAACCTCCACCTGAGTATAACTTCAAATGTTCAAATACCACCATTATTAACTAGCTAGCACACTCTTTTCCACCCTTAGACGCTCCCTTACCAGACAACCCCATTAGATTGTCTACACTATATGAGCCACTCACCCAAAATTATTATTCATATTAACCATCCATTCATGGAACCTTTTCCATCCTCACTACATGCGCCCACCTGACCCCAGCATAGTACACCTTGTTGCACAAAAGTTCTTAACAACATTTGTTCTCTATAATTCATTGTCCACACTAAGGTTCTATATGTCTTGTTTAGATCGTCCATGTGATATCATTTCAGTACCAGTTTATACAAAGGACCTTGGATTTTAATGCAGAGGAGATGGTTGAGGAGATTAACTACAATTCTTCCTGTCCCTCAAGTTTGACGTGGAGTTCTTCTTTTCCCACTTATCTTACATGTTTATTTGATTGCTTTTATATTGACGACAATGTGTGATTTAAATGTGGGAGAGGAGATTTATATTTTAGGAATTATTTTACTTTTCTTATTTATTTTCTTATTTTGATTTCTTAGATAACTTTTAGATCACATAATAAAAATATTTTCTGCATATTTTAGTAGATTTGAAGGAGCCTCTAATGGCTGGTAGTTTAATAATTAGGAAAAAATTGGATTCTTGATTGATGTTGTTTGAATTCTCCGTAAACTGCTTAATAAGTTGGCATTTAAAATTATTGATTTGAATCTTTTATCCTTGTGAGATTTTGAGCCTTTCTTGATAAACCATCTAAATGTTTGTCTAATGTTCTTTCTAGTTTGTTTTCATTCATATTTGCTTATACTTTTACGACTTAACTTGATTCTTTGTTATGCAACTATGTTTACATGCATAAATTGATATGATTGAGGAATTCTTTGTTTAATTAAGCCACTTAACCATATTAGCCTATGCTTATGATAAACCACTTGTTAACCTCCTTGAACATGTAGTATTTTCTTCTTTTTTAACCCTCGTTAAAAGCCTAAAAACACATTTTTGTCCTTTCCTTAGAAGATAGAGGAGTTTTGGAATCATTACGGGAATAGGTTGTGGAATAAGTGTGGGGCGTAATTCATCAGTATATCTCCTTATTTGAATGACTAAAAAAAGAAAGAGACAACAAAAAGAAAAATAAAGAAATAAGTGTAGATTGTCTAATACACATGTTAGTAATCTACTACATGAAAAAAAATTGAAAAACATGAAGTCCTAATATAAAAAAAGGAGTTTATTGTAATTTAAAGATGTTCTCTACTTACATATGTTTCTACATTTTTTTGCCATTACTCATTTGTTTTTTTATGGTTTTAAGCTCTATTTTTTCCCTCTCATTTTACCTACATTTACCTTGACCCCATTACATCTCTTACAAAGTCCTCTTGATCTTTGTGTGCATGTTATTCAATTGTCGTGGATATTAGAGTTTTGCTAAGCCTATAGTAGTATTTGCTTGCATGAGTGCTAAGTGTATATACAAACCTAAAACATTTGAGAGTTGGAGAGTTATTTTGGGAAGATCTTATCATTCTTGATTCATCCATTTAATTTAAATTACCTACTTGTTTATTGAGATACAAAATTTTCCATTCACACTTTTTTTTATTGCTTGATTTTTGGAAGGTTGTATTTTGCTAGCTTTTGTACATTCCTTGAGTCTACTGTTGATCTACTATAAATATTTTGTTTTTATTCTCCTTTATGTTGATCACTAGTGTTTTTCCCAAGAGTGCAAAAGGATAAGTGTGTGGGTATTTTGATGAGTATATTTTTATTCACACTTAGAGTGTTTAACATTGACTTTCTTAGACTGTAATTGAGAATAAATCTATTGTTTTAAATAAGATTCACCCAGTCAGGATTAATTGGAACTTAATTGAGATTATTGGTTAAATTTGGATTTTAAGCTTATTTTCTTAACTTTCCTGTTTCTAATTATTTGTAGAGATTTTATGGGTTCCAAATCCAATCAAATTAAGTGGTCAACACTAGAATTCTTTTCATTTGTTAGTGAAACGACTGCGATCAACAACCAAATTAGTTGAATCCATAAATTTCATCCTTGAAAAAACTAGGAATATCCCAATTTCCTCCATGATCACCGCCAGATACACAAGGTGCAAAAAAAATTTCACTAAAAAGGGAAGGAAATCACTAAATGGTTAATGTTGACCATGTGTATTCAAAACTTGCATCAATAGTATTGGAAGATGTTCATTCAAAATTAAACACTTATAGGATGCTTGAATTTAATAGAAGTAGCAAAAGATTCTTGGTAAAGGACATGGTCAACCTAAAATAAGTTTGACCTGCTGGAAAATTTGTCATTAGACTCAATAAACGATGGTGTGATTGTAGGAAGTTCCAACAACTTAATCTCTCATGTTCTCATGTGTTTGTAACATGAAAACATGCCCACAATGATTTTGATATGTATATGAATCATGTCTATAAGTTGGATGAAGTGCCAACGTGTACATCAACTTGTTTGAGGAGCTTAGACGCGAAGATTATTAACTAACATGCAAAGGCCCTCAACTTTGTCCCTATCCAACAACAAGAAGAAATTTCAAAGATCATCCAAAGTCATCAAGACTAGGATTCAAACGGATATTAAAAAAGAGGGTTAGCCAAAATAATACTCTTATTGTCACATTCGAAGGCAAAAAGAAACCATTCTCCCAACAATCCTAACCTTAAAAGATCAACTTCCTATAATTAATTATGTTGTAGTTTCTAATATGTCATTACAATCAATGAATAAATAAGTCATTTGTATTATTAATTTAATTCCAAAATTATCTACTCACTTCAACACAAAATATTTCTTACTCAATTACAAACTATTCAAATCGGTAAGAAAATTATTATTATTAATTAATTAATCAAGTCCACCATAATAACTTTATATTTCAATATTTCACATTTATTCTTCTTTAAAAATTATATATCACAACATTTTTTACATTCAATAATTTATTAAAATTTAAAGTTTATTTTACTAAGAAAACACTACATAATTTGATACAATTCTCAAAATTAATTTTCAAAATTATTATTTTTAACCTTATATTTAAAGTATTTATTCTTGTTAAATTAACTTATATAAATTTCTATTCTTTGCCTTTTTCCCATATATTGTTAAATATAATTTACGTTTCTCATTATTATTTCAAAATAATTTTTAGGTTTTTACACTTTTAACACAATTTTTTTCTATAATTATTTCATTTCAAACCATTACTATTTCTTTTAATATTATTTCTCTCCTTTTTTATTTACTTTTTTTTAAAGAAAAATCTTTCCTTAAGCTAGTTGTATTTTAGAATAGTTATTTCTTCAAATACTTTGTTCTCTAAAATAATATATAACATATACTTTTTTTTTTTAAATTAATATAGTTTTTAGAACTCAATCAAATAAATTATATCACATACATACCATTCCTTTCATACAATGTTTTATTTCATTTCTTGTTCAAAAAACACTTTTCTTTCTTAAAAATTTTGATAATTTTAAAATATTTAAAATATATCTATTTATAAAAATTTATTTATGTAATTTTTTACTTGTTTAATTAATTGAATTCTACACATATTAAATACAATTAATTTTCTCAAATTTTCTCAAATTATTTCTTTTAAAGTAATTAAATTTTATATATTTTTTCCCAAAATTTCCCCACCTCACATTATTTTAAAACGAAAAACAATAAATAGAATAGAAAACCACCTTAGAATGAAGTTCCCCATAATCGAATTCTGGGTGGCATTCTGGCAACACTTAACCAAATTACAGGTCAAAATTTAGGTGTTTCGGGAGCCTACTTCCGACCTCGTGGGTAAATCGCACTACTTGATTGATATATATATATATATATATATATATATATATATATATATATATATATATATATATATATATATATATATATATATATAT